>ERZ791645.103-NODE-103-length-75643-cov-7.869424_pt1 | contig 75643 bp, 67 predicted proteins | sample MGYA00509939_ERZ791645 | MGnify/ENA primary metagenome ERZ791645 (study PRJEB30046, sample SAMN00715249) | human gut metagenome | study: EMG produced TPA metagenomics assembly of the A metagenome-wide association study of gut microbiota in type 2... | reverse complement strand
GTGAGAAGCGTATGGCTCGTGGAAAGCATGGAGAAGCCTGCGTGATAAAGATGAACGGTGCCGAAGCAGGGATAAATACACCGGTTATTCAAAATGCAAAAATCGATATAAAGCCGTCAACGGTTGGAGAAGATGCTGTTTTGGAGATAGAGGATATTCCAGAGTATAAATCGACTATTAAATTTACATTCAATAATAAGGAAGTTGTCTGCCCAAGATATGTTGCGGTAAATGGTGAACTTGTTTCAGGATTTTATGATATAAAAGATGGTGATGACATATGGTTCCTCGATTATTATACATTGAAACAGGTATTTGAATTTATGGACATTATCTATAGCGGAAAGGTGTATGTAAACAATGTTCCTGCTGATATGAACACAAAGGTTTATGACAATTTTTCTATTCTCTGCGAGATAAAAAAAGAAGAACCTAATTATAATGAATTATATGCAAAATACGGTGAACCTGAGTTCCCGACAGATGTTGTGTACTCAATAAATGAAATAGCATCAGATAATAATACTGTTAATGATAAGTATGATAGCACATTGAAAGAAAACATACATAAGACAGATGAAACAGGCAGAGTGGATGCTAATGAAATCGAGACTCACAGTACCGGAGGGGAGACAGCCGGGGAACAGAAAAACTTCATGGAAAATATTAAAAAAGAAATAGCTGATGAGAAAGTGACAGGACAGCCTGAGGAAGAAGCAGCTTCCGTATCGGTTTTAGAAAACGGACAGCCGGCAGAAAAAGAAAATGCTGCATCGACTGCCAGGAACGGACGGGCAGGGGTACATGATATTACGATTACCGTAAATGGTGACACTGTTATCATGAAGGGAAAAGAAAGATATATTCTTGTAGATGTACTCGATTTTTATCCTGTAGATACCTCAGTAGCTCATGGCGACCACCTTGAAACAATGGTAAATGGTGTTCATGGAGATTTTATGACACCGGTAAATGATGGTGATGCTGTTGTAATTCAGTGGGTAGTATGAAATTAAAATTTTCACACCAGGGATTTGTGCTTTGCACAGACTTGCTATGCGTGAGAACGAAGAATAAAAGATGGGATATAGCATAGAAATGAGGTAGAAATGAGAGTATGCAGTATTGCCAGCGGCAGCAGTGGAAACTGTACATATGTTGGCAGTGGTGACACAAATATTCTGATAGATGCGGGAGTGAGCCGTAAAAGGATAGTCGAAGGTCTTAAAAAGATTAGTGTTGCTCCTGAACAGCTAGACGGAATATTTGTAACACATGAACATAGTGACCATATTCAGGGTATAAATATGATGGTCAAGATGTTTGATACACCTGTCTATGCAACAGGTGGAACGCTCGATGCAATAAGGCTTAAGGATAAAAAAGGCATTATTTCAATGAATCATCTTTTTGAGGTACACGCTGATGAGCCGGTATCTATGGGAGCGATAACAGTAATGCCATTTTCAACATCGCATGATGCCGCAGACCCGGTAGGATATACGCTTACGGCGGAGGGACATAAGACGAGCATAGCTACTGATCTGGGAAAGTATGATGATTATACGATAGACCATTTAAAAGATACAGATGTTTTGTTTATTGAGGCAAACCATGATATAAGTATGCTTGAAGCCGGAAAATATCCGTATAAGCTTAAGCGTAGGATATTGAGTGAATACGGTCATTTATCAAATGAAGATTCAGGAAGTTTGCTGTGCAAGGTGATAAATAAAAATTTAAAATATGCATTTCTTGCACATCTGTCAAAAGAAAACAACTATCCGCAGCTTGCATTTGAAGCAGTAAAATGTCAGTTGTGGGAGGAGATGGGATTAAAAGACCTTGATTTTGACCTGTCGGTAGCAAAGAGAGACGAGCCGTCAAAGATGGTTGTGCTTTAAGATAATTTAAGATAAGAAAAAAGTGTGAAAAATTTTCACATACGGGATTTGTGTCTGTGCACACTGGACACAGATTTTATATGTGAAATATTATATTACACACTATGCAAAAAATGTGTGCAGAAACGAGGGATAGATAAAATGAAAAAAACAGTTATAACAGTAGTAGGCAAGGATAGTGTTGGTATTATCGCAAAGGTATGCACATATCTTGCAGAAAACAATGTAAATATTCTTGATATTTCACAGACTATCGTAGGTGGATTTTTTAACATGATGATGATTGTTGATGTGGCAGAATGTAAAACAGACTTTGCAGGATTTAACAATGCCCTTGAAAAGATAGGTGAGGATATGGGCTGTACTATAAAGGCTCAGCGTGAGGATATTTTTGATAAGATGCACAGAATTTAATAATTTGGAGGGGCAGCCAGTATGATAAATATAGCAGAAGTTAAAGAAACCAATGATATGATCGAGAAGGAAAACCTTGATGTAAGAACGATTACGCTTGGTATAAGCCTTTTAAATTGTATAGATGATGATCTTGACAGATTAAATGAAAAAATATATAACCGTATAACAACTGTTGCAAAAGATCTTGCCGCAGTGGGCGAGAAAATCGAGCATGAATTTGGAATTCCGATCGTGAACAAACGGATTTCCGTGACACCGATCGCATTGGTAGGTGGTTCTGCATGTAAGACACCGGAAGATTTTGCAACGATCGCCGACACTTTAGACCGCGCCGCTGAAAAAGTGGGAGCAAACCTGATCGGCGGATATTCTGCACTGGTTTCCAAGGGAATGACAACAGCAGACGAGATGCTGATCCGGTCTATTCCGATAGCACTTGGCAGAACGAACCGTGTGTGCAGTTCGGTCAATCTTGCGTCTACAAAGACAGGTATCAACATGGACGCAGTCAAATTAATGGGTGAGATTTTATTAGAGGTGGCGGAACAGTCGAAAGACCGTGATTCCGTGGACTGTATGAAGCTTGTAGTGTTCTGCAATGCGCCGGATGATAATCCGTTTATGGCAGGAGCTTTCCACGGTGTGACAGAGGCGGATGCGATCATCAATGTCGGAGTCAGTGGACCGGGCGTTGTTAAGACAGCTCTTGAAAAAGTGCGCGGCGAGAATTTTGAAGTGCTCTGCGAGACGATCAAAAAGACAGCGTTTAAAGTAACACGTGTCGGACAGCTTGTCGCACAGGAGGCATCAAGACTTTTAAATATTCCGTTTGGTATTGTTGATCTGTCCTTGGCACCGACACCGGCAATCGGTGACAGTGTGGCAGATATTCTCTGTGAGATTGGTTTAGAGTATGCCGGAGCACCGGGAACGACCGCAGCTTTGGCACTGTTAAATGATCAGGTGAAAAAAGGTGGCGTCATGGCATCCTCTTATGTCGGCGGTCTGAGTGGTGCATTCATTCCGGTCAGTGAAGACCAGGGAATGATCAATGCAGTTCAGGCTGGTGCCATCACTTTGGAAAAATTAGAGGCGATGACCTGCGTATGCTCCGTTGGTCTTGACATGATCGCAATTCCGGGTGATACAAAGGCGACTACGATCTCCGGTATGATCGCAGATGAGATGGCGCTCGGTATGATCAATCAGAAAACAACAGCCTGCCGTCTGATCCCGGTCATTGGAAAAGGCGTTGGCGAACAGGTGGAATTCGGTGGACTGTTCGGTTATGCACCGATCATGCCGGTAAATCAGTTTTCATGTGATGACTTTATCAATCGTGGCGGAAGAATTCCGGCACCAATCCACAGCTTTAAAAACTAGAATTCAGGACTGCTCACTTTTGTGGGCAGTTTTTTCGTTATGGTTCATCCGTCAGCAACGGTTATCTGAGAAAAGAGTGAGTTTTATTATATATTAATACAACTTATATAACTTAGTAAATAAATTCATGACACTAATAAGAGCCAATCCATTGTAAAAATAAAACTGCAATGCTAATATAAAAAGGTATTGAATCATTACACAGATAAATGAACTTTGTAGAACAAAGGAGAGTAGGAGGATTTATGAAATCAATCTCATTAGCAAATGAACTTGCAGGAAATTCTTATCCAGGACGTGGAATCGTCATCGGAAAATCCGCAGATGGTAAATATGCAGTAACTGCTTACTTTATTATGGGTAGAAGTGAGAACAGTCGCAACCGTGTGTTTGTGGAGGATGGGGAAGGAATCCGTACACAGGCATTTGATCCTTCGAAATTAAGTGATCCAAGCCTGATCATTTATGCTCCGGTTCGTGTACTTGGCAATAAAACAATTGTTACCAATGGGGATCAGACAGACACGATTTATGAGTTGATGGATAAACAGCAGACGTTTGAGCAGGCATTAAGAACCAGAGAGTTTGAGCCGGATGCTCCAAACTATACACCAAGAATTTCAGGAATCATGCACATTGACAATGGAACTTACAATTATGCGATGTCTATCTTAAAGAGCAATAACGGAAATCCGGATTCATGTAACCGTTACACATTTGCATATCAGAATCCGGTTGCCGGAGAAGCACATTTTATCCACACTTATATGGGAGACGGAAACCCGCTTCCAAGTTTTGAGGGAGAACCAAAGCTTGTTGGTCTGGAAGGAGACATTGATACCTTTACCAGTCTGGTATGGGAAAATCTTAATGAGGAGAACAAAGTTTCCTTATTTGTACGTTACATTGACATTGAAACCGGAAAATACGAGACAAGAATTGTAAATAAAAATAAGTAAAGACCATAAATTTTTTAAAAAATCAAAGATAAGCAGGAGCGGAGATTAAGATGAAAGAATTAGAGTTAAAATACGGATGTAATCCAAACCAGAAACCATCCAGAATTTATATGGAAAACGGCGAGCTTCCAATCAAAGTGTTAAACGGAAAACCGGGTTATATCAACTTTTTAGATGCATTTAACGGCTGGCAGCTGGTAAGTGAATTAAAGAAAGCAACCGGACTTCCGGCAGCAACCTCTTTTAAACATGTATCTCCGGCTGGAGCAGCAGTTGGACTTCCATTGTCTGAGGTAGAGCGCAAAATCTATTGGGTAGACGATATGGACGTAGAGTTCACACCGCTTGCAAACGCCTATATCAGAGCCAGAGGCGCGGACAGAATGTCTTCTTTCGGCGATTTCATTTCCTTATCCGATGTCTGTGACAAAGAGACAGCACTTGTAATCAAACGAGAGGTGTCTGATGGTGTGATCGCGCCGGGCTATACAGATGAGGCACTTGAGATTTTAAAGGCAAAGAAAAAAGGAAACTACAACGTGATCGAGATCGATCCGGATTATGTACCGGCTCCGATCGAACATAAAGAAGTGTTTGGAATCACATTTGAACAGGGAAGAAATGAGCTTGTGATCGATGAGCATTTCTTTGACAACATCGTGACAGAGAATAAGGAAATCCCGGATTCTGCGAAAATGGATCTTGCAATTTCCATGATTACATTAAAATACACACAGTCCAATTCCGTATGCTATGTCAAAGGTGGACAGGCAATCGGTATCGGTGCCGGACAGCAGTCTAGGATCCACTGTACCAGACTGGCCGGCTCTAAGGCAGATAACTGGTGGTTACGCCAGTCTCCACAGGTGCTCGGACTTCAGTTTTTAGATAAGATTGGACGTGCAGACAGAGATAATGCGATCGATCTCTACATCGGTGAGGACTATATGGATGTGCTTGCAGATGGCGCATGGGAGAATATTTTTAAAGTAAAACCGGAAGTGTTTACAAGGGAGGAAAAACGCGCATGGTTAGATAAAAACACCGACGTTGCGCTTGGTTCCGATGCATTCTTCCCATTTGGAGATAATGTGGAACGTGCTCATAAGAGCGGAGTGAAATACATCGCCCAGCCAGGCGGTTCTATTCGTGACGATCATGTCATTGCAACCTGTAACAAATACGGCATTGCCATGGCATTCACCGGAATTCGCTTATTCCATCATTAATAAGATCATATAATTGATAGAAAAACTTTAGTGAGAGTTTCGCCACTATGATTGCAAAAGGGGGAACATTCCATGAGCGAAGTATATGAAAAATTAATGAAATGCTATAAAAGTGTCCGGGAGAAAACAGATTTCGTCCCGGAGGCGGCACTTGTTTTAGGTTCCGGACTTGGGGATTACGCAGATGATTTAAAAATTGAGGCATCGATCAATTACGCGGATATCGAAGGTTTTCCGGTATCCACGGTGAAAGGACATAAGGGAAGATTTGTGTTTGCCCATGTGGAGGGCGTTCCTATGGTGATCATGCAGGGACGTGTGCACTATTATGAGGGATATCCGATGTCGGATGTAGTGCTTCCAACACGTCTTATGGGACTTCTCGGAGCAAAAAAGATCATTCTGACCAACGCGGCAGGCGGTGTGAATTATAACTTCAAACCGGGAGATTTTATGCTCATCACAGATCACATCACAACTGCGGTCCAGAATCCCCTGATCGGAGAAAATATTGACGAACTCGGAACGAGATTTCCGGATATGAGTGAGGTGTATGCACCGGAATTACAGGAAAAAGTGAGAAAGGCGGCAGAAAAACTTCAGATACCACTGCAGGAGGGCGTTTACATGCAGTTTACCGGACCAAGCTATGAGACACCGGCAGAGATCCGCATGTGCAGGACATGGGGAGGCGATGCAGCAGGAATGAGCACCGCATGTGAGGCGGTGGCAGCCAATCATATGGGAATGAAAGTCTGTGGTATTTCCTGTATTACCAACCTTGCAGCCGGCATGTCAAAACAAAAGCTGGATCACAAAGAAGTGCAGGAGACAGCAGATCGTGTTTCCAGACAGTTCAAACAACTGGTCACAGAAGTGATCAGAACAATCTGAGAATCATTACAGCAGAACAATTTCACGGGTGTATTCATTTCGTGGGATTGTTCTGTTTTTTTGTGCAAGTACCTGTTCGTAGAGATCAGCCGCAAAAATATCTTTTTCAAGAAGCCGGAAGGCATCGTCAGAAAGCGTCTGTCTGGCATTTGCAAGCTTCCCTATCAGTGGAATATCCGTGTGTTTTTTGATCTCGCCAAGTACGTCAGAAGACGATTTTTTGAATCCAAGCGGGCGCAGGTAAGGGACATAACCAAGCTGTTTTGCCTGCTTATAATCTTCGGCTGTCATATGCAGCAGAATATGCGTAAAAATACGGCTCATGCGTGCGTAAGTAATGTCGCGGCTCTGATTTAAGGCAGCAAACTGCGTGAAAGAGGAAAATGCACTGCGGTTCTTTTTCAGGCGGTTCGCAATTTCAATATTACAGTCGGCAAAGCAGGCAAGTGCTTCTGCCGGATAAAAAAGCAACAGATAATTTAAAATACCGGAAAAATCATCCGCTTCCAGATAAGTGGAGGAGGCGAGATATTCTGAAAAAATCCGGAAAGCTTCCTGTGGCATGGCAGCAGAAAAAGATGCAAAATCCGGGGCAGAGCCGGAAGAACTGCCGGAAGAGCCAGCCTGTTTTAAAGTCTGCCGGATGGCAGAAGCAGAGGCATTTTTTAAGAGAATATCGGTGTCATGATATCCGGCGCCTTCCCGCAGAATCGGATAAGGTGTAATCTGTGATCCGCAGGTTTTTAATGCTTTCAGGTATTCGATGCCAAGAATATTATTTGGTGTGGATAAGAGGCGGGTAAGCTGCTCTGTCTGCAAGGCAGCGTCGGAAGATTCAGCACTGAGATAAGATTTTAATGCCAGAATCCTGGCGGCAGGAAAATTTTTCCCTTCTTTTAAATAAATATTCAGGGCATCCTGATAGGAACGAGGCTCATCGACAAGAATGCCTGCGATTTTATTTAACTGGGAAAGGTCTGCATTTTCAGCGCCAAAACACAGGTAGTCGATACAGCCCATCCGTGTAAAGAGCGCGACACCTGCTCTGGCAAAATATTCTGCAGAAGCGCAGGCAAAAAGAGCAGGGAGTTCCAGCACAAGATCCGCACCGCAGGAGAGTGCCATTCTGGCGCGTTCGTATTTGTCTGTGATGGCAGGTTCTCCCCGCTGCACAAAATCTCCGCTCATGGCGACAATGACATAATCGCTGTCTGTTTCCTCTTTTATTTTTGCTATCTGATAAGCATGTCCATTGTGAAATGGATTGTATTCTGCAATAATGCCTGTAATTTTCATGGGATGATCCTTTCCTGGCTGTCTCAAAATGACTTAGTAGTAACATAACCATTTTTATAAGAAAAATCAAGTGACTGTTGAACCGTGTTTCGTGATTGTAATGCGGATGATAAGAAATTGGCCGTGACAGCGTAGTTTTCTATTATGAAACGGTAAGTAGAATCGTTAAAAAATTGACAAGATGTTTCGTATTAAATACACGAAATATGGCAAAAAGTGGCTTGTCGCACAGAAAAGAAAGGCGTATACTAAAACCATATGTGGTCTGTCTGAGAAGACCCGAAAAAGTAGAAAATGCCATAAGGCACAATATAGTTGATAGAGGAGAAAAATCATGAACGTATTAGTAATTAACTGTGGTAGTTCATCACTGAAATACCAGCTCATTGATTCAGAAACAGAAGCAGTACTGGCAAAAGGTCTCTGCGAGAGAATCGGAATCGACGGAAGATTAGTTTACCAGAAAACAGGTCTCGACAAAGAGATTACAGAAGCAGCTATGCCAACACACAAACAGGCAATCCAGATGGTACTGGATGCTATCGTAAATCCTAAGGCAGGTGCTTTAAAGAGCCTTGCAGAGGTAGATGCTGTCGGACACCGTGTCGTACATGGCGGAGAGAAATTTGCAAGTTCTGTTGTTCTGACAGAGGAAGTTCTGGCTCAGATCGAAGAGTGTAACGATCTTGCACCACTTCACAATCCTGCAAACCTGATCGGAATCCGTGCCTGCCAGGAATTAATGCCAAACGTGCCTATGGTTGGTGTATTTGATACTGCTTTCCATCAGACAATGCCTAAGAAAGCATACCTTTACGGTCTGCCTCATGAATATTATGAGAAATACAAAGTAAGAAGATACGGCTTCCACGGAACAAGCCACAGCTTTGTATCCAAACGTCTGGTAGAGTACCTTGGAATGGATTTAAATAACTCCAAAGTGATCGTAGCACATCTTGGAAACGGAGCTTCTGTCAGCGCAGTTGTCAATGGAAAATGTGTTGATACTTCCATGGGACTTACTCCATTAGAAGGTCTTGTCATGGGAACCCGTTCCGGTGATATCGATCCTGCAATCATGGAGTTCATTGCAAAGAAAGAGAACCTTGATATTGAAGGTGTTATGAATGTTTTAAATAAAAAGTCCGGTGTACAGGGAATGACAGGCATTTCTTCTGATTTCCGTGACCTTGAGGCAGCCTATAACGAGGGAAATGAATATGCGATCAATGCGATCGAAGTATTCTGCTACCGTGTTGCAAAATACATCGGTTCCTATGTGGCAGCCATGAACGGAGTAGATGCGATCGCATTTACCGCAGGAATTGGTGAGAATACCAATCTGGTCCGCAGAAAGATCGTTGCTTACCTTGGCTACCTCGGAATCACTATTGATAACGAAGTCAATGATGCAACTCACGGTGATGAGGCAGTGATCTCCACACCGGATTCCAAAGTAAAAGTCTGCGTGATCCCTACAAACGAGGAGCTTGCAATTGCAAGAGAGACAGTTGCGCTTGTAAAATAATGAGAGATCAGACAGGATCTGCGGTGCAAAAGATGGAAAATGAACAGCAGATCCGGCTAGAAAAACACTGTCAAGGGAAAAAACTTGACAATATGTGAAAAAAGTGGTTGACAAAAGAAAGACACCTATGTATAATCATTTAGGTGTGAAAAACCTCAGCTTAGGAGTTTGGGCTTAAGCGAGTTTTGGGGAGAGCGCTGTGATTATAGATATTTCAAGTATTGTAACTTGTGAGAACAAGTCCTTAACAGAAAAAGTTCAGATCGAGTTAGAATCCTTTGTATCGAGATTAGGCGAGTTCCCGATCATTGAAAAGGCACCGATTGATTTACAGATCGCAAACATTGATGGCGGCAAGCTGCGTATCAGTGGCACTGTGGATCTGGCAGCATCAATACCGTGTAGCCGTTGTCTGGAAGAAGTTCCGACAAGAATCCATTTCGACATTGACAAGGAGTTCCGTCTGGAAAATTCTGCGATCAATGATGAAGAGATGGAGGATATAGACTACCTGATTGGATTTGATCTGGATGTAGATAAACTTATCTATGGAGAGATTTTGGTAAACTGGCCGATGAAAGTTCTGTGCAAAGAGGATTGCAAAGGAATTTGCAAAGTGTGCGGAATGAACCTGAATAAGGGTGACTGCAATTGCCAGAGAACAGAACTGGATCCAAGAATGGCAGCAATCCAAGATGTCTTTAACAAATTTAAGGAGGTGTAAGTAAATGTCAATTTGTCCAAAAAATAAATCTTCCAAAGGAAGAAGAGATAAAAGAAGAGCAAACTGGAAAATGACTGCTCCGGCATTAGTAAAATGCAGCAAATGTGGAGAGTTAATGATGCCTCATAGAGTATGTAAAAACTGTGGCTCTTACAACAAAAAAGAAATCATCCCTCAGGACTAATCCTTACGGGAAACAGAAAGATCAAGAGTGGAACGATGAGTTTCCTCTTGGTCTTTTTTGTTTCCGCTGAAAAAGTTATAATAATTTCACAAATTACCGGTTGCATAATCGGAGTGAACAGAATAAAATGGTAGAATGATGTTTTAGCAAAGGAGTAGGGCAATGGGAGATATTTTTAATTTGGACAACAAGTTTTTTCAGACACTTGGAAAGGGCGTCGACTGTGTATGCTTAAGCCTGCTGTGGATGATCTGCTGTATACCGCTTGCGTTCGGCATTTATGTGGCATATGTATCAAAAGCGATCATATTAGCACTTCCATGTATCGTACTGGCTGTTCCGGCTGGAATTGCGACAACAGCACTTTATTATGCAGTTAACAAGGTGATCCGTCACAGCAGAGGATACCTGTGGAGTTCTTTCTGGCATTCTTTTAAAACAAATATGAAGCAGGGTGCATTTGTAACGCTTGTCGTGGCAGCAGCGGTTGTTCTGGTAGGACTTGACGGTTATATCATGTATCAGTTTGCAAAAGCGGGTGAAAAATCAGGAGTTCTTTATGTTGTGTTCTTTGTGCTGATGCTTGTGGTCATTGCATGGGCGATTTATGTATTCCCGTATATGGCACGTTTTGAGAATTCGACAAAATTGATCCTTAAAAATTCTGCGCTGATGGCGATCGGCAATCTGCCAAAGACTTTTATGGCACTGATGTTTTTCCTGGCATGCTGTATCGGAACTTATCTTTTGCCGGTTGTAGCAATCATATCACCGGCTTTGGGAATGCTTCTGCTCAACTATATTTTAGAAGGTGTGTTTGAACGCTATATGTCCGATGAAGACCGTGAAGCAGAAAATGAAAGAAATCAGGAATTCTATAACTAATGATATTGTAAATGACAATCGATTTTTTATATTGATTTATAGAAAGAGTTATAGTATATTTCAATATAGACGTGAAGGGAGAGCCCGAAAACGTATCAGAATGGAGAGTAGTTATGCAGCAGAATCAATCACTTGAGATTACCAAAGTTGCCTTAGATGCGATGGGTGGAGATTATGCTCCGGCCGAGCCTGTAAAGGGGGCTGTGGATGCGGTAAATGCGAGAAGTGATATCAAGGTTCTTCTGATCGGTCAGGAGGACGTGGTTCGTAGAGAACTTGAAAAGTACACTTATCCGGCGGAGCAGATCGAGGTTATACATGCTGAGGAAGTTATTGAGACAGCAGAACCGCCGGTAAATGCGATCCGCAAGAAAAAACAGTCATCGATCGTTGTCGGCATGAATATGGTAAAACAAAAAGAAGCAGATGCTTTCGTATCGGCAGGAAGTTCCGGTGCCATATTAGTCGGTGGACAGGTTATCGTAGGCAGAATCAAAGGAATCGAAAGACCACCGTTAGCGCCGCTTATTCCGACGGAAAAAGGTGTGTCGCTTCTGATCGACTGCGGCGCGAATGTGGATGCAAGGGCATCACATCTTGTTCAGTTTGCGAAGATGGGTTCTATTTACATGGAAAATGTACTTGGAATCAAAAATCCGAGAGTGGCGATTGTAAATATCGGTGCGGAGGAAGAAAAGGGAAATGCGCTGGTAAAAGAAACATTTCCACTTCTGAAAGAATGTACGGATATTAATTTTGTGGGCAGTATTGAGGCTCGTGAAATCCCGCATGGAGAGGCAGATGTGATCGTATGTGAAGCATTTGTTGGAAATGTAATTTTAAAGCTGTATGAAGGACTGGCAGGAACGCTTGTCGGAGCAATCAAAAAAGGCATGATGAGCACCTTAAGAAGCAAAATTGGTGCAGCGCTTGCGCTTCCGGCATTAAAGTCAACATTAAAAGCGTTTGATGCTACTCAGTATGGCGGCGCTCCTTTATTAGGACTGAATGGACTTGTGGTAAAGACGCACGGAAGTGCAAAGGCAGTCGAGATTACCAATTCCATTTTTCAATGTGTGACGTTCAAAGAGCAGGACATCAACGGAAAAATCAGAAAAAATATTATAAGTTCAACGGAACAGGAAGGAATGTAAAGTTATGGAATTTGAAAAACTGAAAAAAATCATTGCAGAGGTATTAAACGTGGACGAGGAAGAAATCACAATGGACACCACTTTTGTGGATGACCTTGGAGCAGACTCCCTTGATATTTTTCAGATTATTATGGGAATCGAAGAAGAATTCGACATCGAGATTGCGAATGAGGATGCTGAGCATATCGTGACAGTTGCAGATGCAGTAGAGCAGATCAAGAATGCTTTAAACTAAATAAAAGATGACGTATGCCCTTGTTGAAGACAAAAGGGCGGTGCGCGATGTACCGTCTCTTGTCAGGCAAGGGCTTTTCCGTTATTATATAAGAAAACAGAGTCTTTTTTATATTTTACTGGATACACAGTAAGGTAGAAAAAAGCCCCTGAGACCAGGAGGATGAAATGTCAAAGTTACAGGAATTGCAGAACAGGATTGGTTATACATTTGAGAAAGAGGGCTTATTGCGTCAGGCACTGACGCACAGTTCCTATGCTAATGAAAAACACATGAAAAAACATTCTGACAATGAGAGACTGGAGTTTTTAGGGGATGCGGTTTTAGAGATCGTATCGAGTGATTTTTTATACCGCAATTATCCGGATCTGCCGGAGGGAGATCTGACAAAACTCCGTGCGAGTATTGTGTGTGAGCCTACACTGGCACTTTGTACCAGAGAGATGGATCTTGGCGATTATCTGCTGCTTGGCAAGGGTGAAAACCAGACAGGTGGAAGAAAACGTAAATCAATTTTATCGGATGCTTTAGAGTCTGTGATTGGAGCTATCTATTTAGATGGTGGTTTTGAACCGGCAAAGAAGTTTATACATAAGTTTATCCTGACAGATATCGAGCACAAAAAGCTGTTTTATGACAGCAAGACCATTTTGCAGGAAGTTGTGCAGGGCAATTATAAAGAGAGTCTGCATTACGAGCTGATTTCAGAAGAAGGACCGGACCATGACAAACAGTTTTCGGTCGAAGCACGGATCGGAGATAAAGTGATCGGCGCAGGAACCGGACACACAAAAAAAGCGGCAGAGCAGGAAGCTGCCTACCAGGCACTTTTGCTTTTGAAACCGAAACTGTAATTATGCGCAAAAGTCAGCGCAAGAATGAGGTTTAGTATGTATCTGAAAAGTATTGAAGTGCAGGGATTTAAATCATTTGCGAACAAGATCGTTTTTGATTTTCATAATGGGATCACTGGAATTGTCGGGCCAAACGGCAGTGGCAAGAGTAATGTCGGGGATGCAGTGCGCTGGGTACTTGGTGAACAGAGCGCCAAGCAGCTGCGTGGTGCCAGTATGCAGGACATTATTTTTGCAGGAACGGAAAACCGTAAACCACTCAGTTATGCTTATGTTGCGATCACACTTGACAATGCGGACCATAAACTGCCGGTGGATTATGAGGAGGTCACGGTTGCGAGGCGCGTGTACCGCTCCGGGGAGAGTGAGTATCTGCTCAACGGCAATACCTGCCGTCTGAAGGATGTGACCGAGCTGTTTTATGATACCGGTATCGGAAAAGAAGGATATTCGATCATTGGACAGGGACAGATTGACCGGATCTTAAGCGGAAAACCGGAAGAACGGCGCGAACTTTTTGATGAGGCGGCAGGAATAGTAAAGTTCAAAAAACGAAAAGCGACTGCGCAAAAAAAGTTGGAAAATGAGAGAGATAACCTGATTCGTGTAAACGATATTTTGTCGGAACTGGAACGCCAGGTGGAACCGTTACAGCTGCAGTCGGAAAAGGCAAAAACCTATTTAAAAAAGAAGAATGAGCTGAAAGATTATGATGTCAACATGTTTCTCATGGAAACAGAGAGAATCGCATCCGAGCAGCGTGAAGTAGAGGAAAAATTCAAAATTGCAGATGAACAGCTGAAAGAAAGCACGGATGCAAGGGAAAAGATCCGCCAGGAATATGACCGTTTGGGCGAAAGCATCACGGAAATGGACGAAAAGATCAATGCAATCCGGGAAAATATCAGCAATACGTCTGTGATGAAGGAAAAACTCGAAAGCCAGATCCAGATACTGGCAGAGCAGATCCATACGGCAGAGATGACAGATGAACATCTGCAGAGCCGTCTGGATGCCATTGCGCGGGAACAGAAGGAAAAGGAGGAGGCAAAAGCTTCCTACGAGAAAGAAAAACATTCCGGTGATGAACAGCTTGCACAGGTACGGAAACGACAGGAAGAAGCAGCACAGACACTGGCAGAGATACAGAAACAGATTGCATCCTGTAATGAGGGAATGGAACAGGGGCAGAAAGAATTGTTTGCGCTGTTAAACCGCAGAGCAGATATTCAGGCCAAACAGCAGCGTTCCGATACCATGGTGGAGCAGATCAATATACGAAAAGCAGAGCTTGGAAAGCGTCTGCTGGACAGAAAAACGCAGGAAACGGATCTGGATTCGGTTCTTGCAGACTGCAAAAAAGATCTCGAAGAGGTCAGTGCGCATATCGGTGAACTTTCGGAGCAGGAAAAAGAATTAAGTGCAAAGGAAAAAGAATGGAGAACTAAGGCAAAGGAAAATGACCGTGCACTGGAAGAAAAGCAAAACGAATTTCACAGGCAGCAGTCTCGTCTGGAGTCGCTTAAAAATATTGCGGAGCGCTATGACGGATACGGAAACAGTATCCGCAAAGTGATGGAACAGAAAGAACATAATCCGGGATTACTCGGGGTTGTGTCAGATCTGATTCAGGTGGATAAGAAATATGAGATTGCGATTGAGACCGCTCTGGGTGGAAACATTCAGAATATTGTGACGGAAGATGAAGCAACGGCAAAGAAAATGATTGCATTTCTGAAGCAGAACCGTTTCGGACGTGCAACATTTCTTCCGCTGACCAGTGTAAGCGCAAGAAAAAATCCGAGGAATGAAGCGGCACTGAAGGAGCCCGGAGTCATTGGAATTGCCAGTCAGCTGGTAAAGTGTGAGCAAAAGTATGAGGAAGTGGCGGTGTATCTGCTGGGGCGTGTGCTTGTGGCAGATTCGATTGATCATGCGATTGCACTTGCAAAGAAGAATCATTACAGTTTACATATTGTAACTCTCGAGGGAGAATATTTAAGCCCCGGTGGTTCCATGACGGGTGGAGCATTTAAAAATTCATCCAATCTGCTGGCAAGACGCCGCGAAGTGGAGGAACTGGAAACGAAAACGAATCGTCTGCTTCAGGAGATTGCGCAGATAAAAAACCGCAGGGAGGATCTTCTTACGGCCATTGAGCTGAATGCGGAAGAGCTGGAACAGGTGAAAGAAACCCTGCAGAAAGAATTTATTCGTCAGAATACTGCAAAGATCAATGTGGATCGCGCAATGCAGCAGAAAAATGAGAGTGAAGAAGTATTTTCAAGTCTCATGAAGGAACGGCAGCAGATGGATCAGCAGGTAGAAGAAATCCGTGCAGATCAGACAGGCATTAAGGAGGAACTGGAACATTCCAGACAACGGGAAACGGAAATCCAGCATGCGAATGAAGCGTTTCAGAAGATGCTTGAAGAACAGAAAGAATTGGAAAATAAAGCGGAATCGGAACTTTCCGGAATTCAGCTTGAGGAAGCGAATATCCGGCAGAAAGTAGAATTTGCCCAGACAAACGTGGAACGTATCAATGGAGATCTGGAAAAATTTGAGACGGAAAAGACCGGGCTTCTGGAGAATGCGAAAAATTTCAAAGAAGATGTGGAAAAGAAACAGCACGATATTGCAGAAATCCAAAAGACGATCCTTGCTTCTTCGGATTCCCATGGGGAACTGGAACAGAAACTTCGTGAAAGCGTAGAACAAAAAGAACAGATGTCTGCGGAATACCGGGGATTTTTCCAGAAACAGGAGGAAATTTCCGAGCGGTGTAACGGATTGGATAAAGAAGTGTTCCGTCTGAACAACCAGCGGGAAAAGCTGAATGAATCTGCAGAACAACAGACAAATTATCTGTGGGAAGAATATGAACTGACACCGCATGCGGCAGCAGAATTAAGAAACAGTGAATACGAAGATCCGCTTGCTTTAAAGAAACTGATCGCAGCAGTAAAGGATGAGATCCGGAAGCTGGGAACAGTCAACGTCAATGCCATTGAAGAATACAAAGAAGTTTCGGAACGTTATACGTTCCTGAAAGGGCAGCATGATGATCTGGTTGAGGCAGAGCAGACGCTGCTCGGCATCATAGAAGATCTCGACAGCGGCATGAGAAAACAGTTTATGGAAAAGTTTGCGGAAATCCAGAAAGAATTCAATGCATCATTCAAGCACCTGTTCGGCGGCGGACATGGAGCTTTAGAACTGGTGGAGGATGAGGATATTCTCGAATGTGGCATCCGCATCATTGCGCAGCCGCCGGGAAAGAAACTGCAGAATATGATGCAGATGTCCGGTGGTGAGAAAGCGCTGACAGCAATTGCACTGTTGTTTGCGATTCAGGCGCTGAAACCTTCGCCGTTTTGTCTTCTGGATGAGATCGAAGCAGCGCTTGATGATTCCAACGTCTCAAGGTTTGCAAGTTACTTAAATAAGCTGACAAAAAACACACAGTTTATTGTAATTACGCACAGACGTGGTACAATGACAGCAGCGGACCGGTTGTATGGAATTACCATGCAGGAAAAAGGTGTATCGACACTTGTGTCGGTAGATCTGATTGAACATGATTTGAACTGATTGATTATGTAAAAAGAAAGAAGCGATAAGAAAGGAAACTGATATGGGAGAAAAGAAAGGTTTTTTCAGCCGGCTTGTCGAAGGATTGACCAAGACAAGAAATAATATTGTATCCGGAATTGATTCGGTATTTCACGGTTTTTCTAAAATTGATGATGAGTTTTACGAGGAACTGGAAGAAATTCTGATTATGGGTGATCTGGGCGTTAAGGCTACCGAGTCGATTCTGGATGATCTGCGTGAAAAAGTAAAGGCAAACCATGTGAAAGAGCCTGCAGAATGCAAACAGCTTCTGATCGACAGCATCAAACAGCAGATGCAGGTCGGTGAGACGGCATACCGCTTTGAAGAAGAGACATCCGTTGTCCTTGTGATCGGAGTCAATGGTGTGGGAAAGACCACAACCGTCGGAAAACTTGCAGGTAAACTGAAAGAGCAGGGAAAAAAGGTTGTGATTGCCGGTGCGGATACTTTCCGTGCAGCAGCAGGAGATCAGCTCAAAGAGTGGGCGGACCGTTCGGGAGTTGACATGATTGGCGGAACGGAAGGCGCAGATCCGGGATCTGTGGTTTATGATGCAACGGCTGCAGCAAAGGCCAGAAATGCAGATGTGCTTCTGGTCGATACGGCAGGACGTCTGCACAACAAGAAAAATCTGATGAATGAGCTTGGAAAAATTAACAAGATTCTCGAAAAAGAGTATCCACAGGCGTATCGGGAGACGCTGGTTGTGCTGGATGCGACAACCGGACAGAATGCGCTGGTTCAGGCAAAGGAATTTTCCGATGTGGCAAAGATTTCCGGAATTGTGCTGACAAAGATGGATGGAACAGCCAAGGGTGGTATTGCGGTTGCTATTCAGGCTGAGTTCGGAATACCAGTCAAGTATGTCGGCGTTGGTGAGAAGGTAGAAGACTTACAGAAGTTTGACTCAGATACATTTGTAAATGCATTATTTGATGTGAAGACAGATGACGAGGAAGAAGATTATTAAAATATTGCAAAAAAACTTGAATGATTACAATAATAGGAATAATATATAAGATAGCATAAATTAATTATAAATTTATTTAAGAAATTCAGGAAAGGAATGTTATTTAATTTTTTTTGAAAGTTTAATAGCAGAATAAGTAACAATGGAAGAATTAACACTTAAGAAATTTGAAGAAGCTGCTGAGAAAGTTAAGGAGGCAACACTTCCAACTAACCTTGTATACAGCGAATATTTTAGTAACCAGACAGGCAACAAGGTATATTTAAAGCCAGAGAATATGCAGTATACAGGTGCTTATAAGGTTCGTGGTGCTTACTATAAGATAAGTACTATGTCAGAAGAAGCTCGTAAGAAGGGACTTATAACAGCTTCTGCAGGTAATCACGCACAGGGCGTTGCATTTGCAGCTAAGAAGTATGGCGTTAAGGCAACAGTAGTTATGCCAACAACAACACCGCTTATAAAGGTAAACAGAACAAAGGGTTATGGCGCAGAAGTAGTATTACACGGTGATGTATACGATGAGGCATGTGAGTATGCTCTTAAGTTAGCAGAGGAAAAGGGACTTACATTTGTACATCCATTTGATGACCTCGATGTTGCAACAGGTCAGGGCTCTATCGCTATGGAGATTATAAAGGAACTTCCAACAGTTGATTACATACTTGTACCAGTAGGTGGTGGCGGACTTGCCACAGGTGTATCTACACTTGCAAAGCTTCTTAATCCTAACATCAAGGTTATCGGTGTTGAGCCGGCAGGTGCTAACTGTCTTCAGGCTTCTATAAAGGCTGGAAAGGTAACAACACTTCCAACTGTAAGCACTATTGCAGATGGTACAGCAGTTAAGACACCGGGAAGCAAGGTATTCCCTTATCTTCAGAAAAATCTTGATGATATAATCACTGTTCCGGATGAAGATTTAATCGTTTCATTCCTTGATATGGTTGAAAATCACAAGATGATAGTTGAAAACTCAGGCCTTCTTACAGTTGCAGCATTAAAGCAGCTTAAGGTAAAGGATAAGAAGATTGTATCTATTCTTTCAGGTGGTAATATGGATGTCATCACTATGTCATCAGTTGTACAGCAGGGTCTTGTACAGAGAAGCAGAATATTTACAGTATCTGTTCTTCTTCCAGATAAGCCGGGCGAACTTGTAAAGGTAGCACAGATAATTGCCAATGCCAACGGTAATGTAATCAAGCTTGACCATAACCAGTTTGTAAGCATTAACAGAAAGGCTACAGTTGAGTTAAGAATTACTATTGAAGCATTTGGACATGAGCATAAAGAGCAGATTGTATCTGAGCTTGAAAAGAATGGATTAAGACCTAGATTGGTTAAGGTTAATATCTAATAGATAAGTTTTGATGGTGTGTATCCACAATATAAAATCGGATAAATAACAAAATTAATATTTTTTAAAAGTGTCAAGTAAAAGTACTTGACACTTTTTATATACCGTGATATTATACTCAAGGCTTAAGAATATTTATGAACTAGAAAGTTAAGGTGCATTGTGGAACGTATTGTAGAGCAGACATTGTTATATGATTTTTATGGTGAATTACTTAATGAACATCAGCGTGGTGTTTATGAGGATGCCGTGTTCAATGATTTGTCCTTAAGCGAGATAGCAGATGAGTATGGAATATCAAGACAGGGTGTTCACGACCTTATAAAGAGGGTGTCGAACACACTTGAAGGATATGAGTCGAAGCTTCATCTTGTTGAGAAGTTTATGGATACTAAAGCTAAGATTACAAGAATAGATGAGCTGGTTGACTCCTATATTAAGGATGAGGATATGAGTTATATCCACGAGATTAAGAAGCTCTCTAAAGAGATTATCGAAGATTATTAATACATTGGAGGTCATATATGGCATTTGACAGTCTTTCAGATAAACTTCAGAATATATTTAAAAATCTTCGAGGTAAAGGTCGCCTTTCTGAAGCTGATGTAAAGGCAGCACTTAAGGAAGTTAAGATGGCGTTACTTGAAGCTGACGTTAATTTCAAGGTTGTTAAGAACTTTGTCAAGTCAGTAGAAGAGCGTGCTATTGGTCAGGATGTTATGTCAAGTCTTACACCCGGACAGATGGTTATCAAGATTGTAAACGAAGAGATGGTTTCCCTTATGGGGTCAGAAACCACAGAGATTAAGTTAAAGTCTGGTAATGAGATTACAGTCATAATGATGGCAGGTCTTCAGGGTGCTGGTAAGACAACGACAACAGCAAAGCTTGCAGGAAAGTTTAAGGAAAAAGGTAAGAAGCCTTTACTTGTTGCATGTGATGTGTACAGACCAGCTGCTATAGAGCAGTTAACTATCAATGGTAATAAGCAGGGAGTTGAAGTGTTCTCTATGGGAACAGGACATAATCCCGTTGATATTGCAAAGGCATCTATAAAGCATGCAAGGGATAATAATTATAATATTGTTATTCTCGATACAGCTGGACGACTTCATGTTGATGAGAATATGATGGAAGAGCTTATCAATATCAAGAATGAAGTTCAGGTTGACCAGACGATACTTGTCGTTGATTCTATGACAGGTCAGGATGCTGTAAATGTTGCCGCTTCATTTAACGAGAAAGTAGGAATTGATGGAGTTATTCTTACTAAGTTAGATGGTGATACAAGAGGTGGTGCGGCACTTTCAATCAAGGCTGTTACAGGAAAGCCTATCCTTTATGTAGGTATGGGTGAGAAGTTATCAGACCTTGAACAGTTTTATCCAGACCGTATGGCGTCAAGAATTCTTGGAATGGGAGATGTGCTTACTCTTATTGAGAAGGCAGAAGCCCAGATTGATGCGGATAAGGCTAAGGAGATGGAAGCCAAGCTTAAGAAAGCTGAGTTTGACTTTGATGACTTCCTTGAGTATATGGGTCAGATAAGGAATATGGGTGGTATCGGTTCTATTATGAGTATGCTTCCGGGTATGGGACTTGGCGGCAATATGAAGAATATCCAGATGCCAGACGAAGGTGAGGCGGAAGCTAACCTTAAGAGAACAGAAGCTATCATACAGTCTATGACGGCTAAAGAAAGAAAAAATCCTGATATAATTAATCCATCAAGAAAGAACAGGATTGCAAGGGGCGCTGGTGTTAATATCAGCGAAGTAAACAGGCTTATGAAACAGTTTGAACAGATGAAAAAGATGATGAAACAGATGCCTGGTATGATGAAAGGTGCTAAAAAGGGACGTTTCAAGTTGCCTTTTTAACATATATATTGGTGTGAGAATTATATTTTCACATTTCACGCAGATAAGCGTAGAATTAATAAATATTAATGATTTACAGGAGGTGAAACAGTAATGGCAGTAAAGATTAGATTAAAGAGATTAGGTGAGAAGAAGTCTCCTTTCTATAGAATTATCGTAGCAGATTCAAGATCTCCAAGAAATGGTAGATTTATTGAAGAAATCGGTACTTATGATCCTAATTACGATCCATGCAAGCTCAACGTTGATGCAGAACTCGCTAAGAAGTGGTTAGCTAACGGAGCTCAGCCTACAGAAGTAGTTGGAAAGCTTTTCAAGATGGCAGGTATCGAAAAATAAGACTAGTGGAGGTATTTAGCTATGAAACAGTTAGTGGAAGTTATCGCTAAAGCACTAGTTGATAATCCGGATGAGGTTGTAGTAACAGAAACACAGAAAGATAAAGCAATTGTCGTAAATTTAAAGGTTGCTTCATCAGATATTGGTAAGGTGATCGGTAAATCCGGAAGAATTGCAAAGTCTATTAGGGCTGTTGTATCTGCAGCTGCATCGAAGACTGATAAAAAGGTCATTGTAGAGATAGACAATTAATGCACTGTTATGAGTCATTGTACTTTTTAAGTATGGTGGCTCATTTTTGTTATATAACAACTCTTGTTAATTTTATGGTTCTTTGTCAAGGGTGGGGTAAGGTTTAGAACCAATTTTATGCAAGTTAGTATTTTAAGAATTATAGGAGTGTAAGAAGGTTATGAAGATAATACATTGTGCAGACCTGCATCTTGATTCCAATATGACAAGCAATCTGACTAAAGAAAAGGCAAATGAGAGAAAAGCAGAGCTTCTTGCAACATTTGAAAGAATGGTTACTTATGCAAAGAATAATGATATACATATAATTCTAATAGCGGGTGACCTGTATGATAAGAAAAATATATCAGCGACTGCACGTAATGTTTTTATATCAGCAGTTACGAATAATCCTGACATAACATTTTATTATCTGAAAGGCAATCATGATGCGGAAAGTCTGTTTATGGGGATGGATAAGATTCCAGAGAATATAAGACTTTTTGGTAGAGAATGGACTAACTATAAGCTTGAACCTGATAGGGATGGGAACAGAATAGTTATAAGCGGAGTAGAGCTTACTTCTGATAATTCAGACCTTATATACAATTCTTTAGTGCTTGACAATAACTGCTTTAACATAGTTATGCTTCATGGTCAGGAGGCAGATATAAGAAGCAGGGATAAGTATGAAAATATATCTTTAAGATTTCTTAGGAATAAAGGGATAGACTATCTTGCACTTGGGCATATACATTCTTATAAGAAGGAAACTCTGGATGCGCGGGGTATATATTGTTATTCCGGATGTCTTGAGGGAAGGGGCTTTGATGAGTGCGGTGAGCATGGCTTTGTTGTTCTTGATGTAAAAGATAACAGGCTTGTAAGCCATGAATTAATTCCAATAGCATCAAGGTGTCTGTATGAGGTTGAAGTCGATATATCAGAGTGTATGAATTCATCGGAAATAGTCAATAATATCCGCACAGTTCTTGATACGAAGAATTATAGCAGTTCAAGCATGATTAAGGTTGTGCTTGCAGGTAATACGGATGTCAACTGCGAAAAGAATATTGATTATATTACGATGATGTTCCATGATGAATATTATTATTTTAAGCTGTACGACCATTCGGGTATCAGGATAGATTATGACAGTTTTATGAATGACAGTTCCATAAAGGGGGAATTTGTGCGGCTTGTAAAGGCTGATGATATTATAGATGAAGATACGAAAGCCGCTGTTATAAGTATTGGTATAAATGCGCTTGCAGGAGAGGATTATATATGAAGTTAGTAAGTCTGCATATAGATAATTTCGGTAAGTTTAATAACTTTGACCTTGACTTTAACGATGGACTTAATCAGTTTGTCAAAGATAATGGCTGGGGCAAGAGTACGCTGACAGCATTTATCAAGGTTATGTTTTATGGGTTCGATAATTCTGCTAAGAGGGATTTTTACGAAAATGAGAAGAAGCGCTATAAGCCGTGGAATGGCGGTGTATATGGCGGTAATATAACATTTATGGCTGATAATAAATGTTACACTATATATAGAACATTTGAAAATAAGGATAAAGATGATACATTCAGACTAATTGACTACAGAACAAGATTAAAGTCGGATGATTATAGTTCAAATGCCGGATATGAACTTTTTAAAATTGATAGTGATACATTTAAAAAGACATTATGCATATATGAAAACAACTGTACAACTGAGAGTACAGGAGATATAGAAGCACTTCTTGGCGATGAACATTCAGATACGGATGATGTAAATAACTTTAATAAGGTTATTAAAAATATGGATGACAGGCTTAATGCATTAAGCCCTGCAAGAAAAACAGGGGAGCTTTATAAGCAGAAGGAAAAGATAGCTGCGATACAGGCTGAATTAAAGGAAATGTCAGTGTTAGAAGAAAGTATTGATGCGACACTGGCTTATATAAGTGGTAAAGAAAAGAATGTGCAGATGCTTGCAAAAGAAAAAAAGCATATTAAAGAACAGCTTGATAAGGCAGGCAGTTATAATGATATGCAGGGCATTTTAAAGCAGTATGACATATACAGCAGACAGCTTGAAGAAAAGAAGCAGGCATATGAGGAAAAGCTTGAGGCTGTGGGCGGGCTTCCTTCTGCAAGGGAAGTCAGTGTTAATATGCAGTATGCTGACAGAGTTCTTGATACATATAGCAGATTGAAGGCGCTGGAGCTTAACCGCACACAATATGACAGGCTGCGTGAGCTTAAAGAAGAGGTAGCGGACTATTCGCATGATGAGATAAAGCAGCAGATAGATAATATTAAAAGGCTGGATACGTTAAAGTCCAAAATACAAAGTGAAATATCAAGGGCAAATGAGTATGAGAACCAGTACAGACAGAACAGGGATGTAAACCGTCCTGATAATTATAATGTACATAGAAAACAGAAAAATAAGAAAAGCCGTACACATTTATCATTAGGACTGCTGGCAGCTTTATCAGGTGTGATATGTCTTGTGGCAGGTGGTACATTATCAGGTGGAAGTATGCTTTTAAAGGCTGTTTTAATACTGTTTGGCATTGTATTTATAAGTGCAGGTGTTCTTTATTCTTTAAAGCAGAATAGCAGACAGTATGGAAGGACAGATAATAAAAGAGAACGTAATAACGTTTATATGACAGAACCTTACATAGATACAGAAAAACTTGAAGCTATGCGTAGGAATATCAACAGATTAAAGGGCAGTTATAAAAAGCAGTATTCAGATGTAAGTAACTGGCTTAAGGCTCACAATATAGAATTCGGTGATGATATAGTGTATACACTTTCAACCATAGATAATAAGCTGTGCGAATATGACAGGCTTGTGGAGCAGCAGCATAATTATGCAATACAGTATAAAAATTCGGATATTAATACATATGTCACTAATATATGTACATTTATAAGTAAATTCAATGAATATGTCTCACCACAGCTTAGTTATATGTTAAGCGATAAAAGTGATGACCTTGATATAATGCTTCTTATAAAAGAATGTAATAACTGCCTTTATAAAATGAAGCAGAATATTGAAATAATCGGACATATAAGGAAAGAATATGATGATGCTTATGACATATTAAATACATTTGAAAATGAACATAAGGATATTCATATGCTGTATGAGCAGGCGTTAGGAGATGATGTTAAGCAAAACCAGAATATGTCTGTACTTAATGGGCAGCTTGATGATATAATGGAACAGACAGAGCAGTGTAACGCAGATATAGCAGACTATACATCACGCCTCACTGCATATCAGGACAGACTTGACGAACTTTCTGATAGAAAGAATGAGCTTTCGGAATTGCAGGAGGACTATGAGGCACGTTTAAATAATTATAATAATCTTAAGCTTGCAAGAGAATATCTGATAAAGGCAAGAATATCATTTTCGTGTAAGTATCAGGTACCTGTGAATAATAAGTTTAATGAGTATATAGATATATGTAATAAAGGCGCAGAAGTCCATAGTGCATATAGTCTGGATATTAACAATAAGCTGCTTAAAAATGAGTATGGACAGGAAAGAGAGCTGCGTTTCTTTAGTTCGGGTTCTAAGGATATAGCTGGTTTATGTTTAAGGCTCGCATTTATTAATGCAATGTATAAGGATGATTTTCCATTTATAATTATGGATGACCCATTTGTTAATATGGATGATAATATTATAAATGGCGCTAAAATGCTTATAGAAACACTGTCGGAGGATTATCAGATATTATATTTTACGTGTCATAGGAGCAGAATGGTAAATTAATAATCAATTATCGTCTGGTTTAAAGCTAATAAAGTTACTATTCAGAGTAGATTTTGAAAAAACTGCGCATTTCTTCGATGTGGTGTATCCGTTATATAAAATTTGAATAGTAACAAAGTAATATAGGTGAGTTATTGTAATAAAAGGAGAATAAGTATGAATGAAGATATGTTAAGAGTTGGTGTAATAACATCCACACATGGTATAAGAGGAGAAGTTAAGGTATTTCCTACAACAGACGACCCGGCAAGATTTAAGAAGTTAAAGGGATGTGTAATAGCGGGAAGAAGAGGCAATGTCAATGTTACAGTGCAGTCTGTTAAGTTTTTCAAGCAGTATGTTATATTAAAATTTAAGGAATTCGACAACATTAATGACATTGAAATATATACAAAGTGTGACCTGCTTGTAACAAGAGATAATGCTGTTAAGTGTGAGCCGGGTGAATATTTCATATGTGACCTTATTGGTCTTAGTGTTATAACAGATGAGGGTGAAATTCTTGGAAAGCTTACAGATGTTATAGAAACAGGTGCTAACAATGTGTATGAAGTAACTGCCGACAATGGTAAGGTATATTATCTTCCGGTTATTGATGATTGTATACTTGCACATGACCTTGATAAAGGGACTGTTACGGTTCATGTATTAAAAGGGCTGCTGGATATTAATAATTAGTATATGATACCAGGGTCAAAAGGTCATTCACCCACATGAGCTTGCTCATAGGTGGGTGAATGACCTTTTGACCCGCCCCAATATGAGCATAAAAGTGGGATGATAGTCCCACGATAAGTTTATGAAAATAGTACTTGCATATTTTGTAAGTATATGTTATTCTTATCAAGTTGTGAAAAGAGACAGTCCTCTGTTGTGCAGGTCACATTAAGAATGTCGAAATAATAAGGAGGTCACACATGAATACAATTATTAAGAACATCGAAGATGCTCAGCTTAAGGCTGAAGTACCAGCATTCAACGTTGGTGATACTGTTAGAGTATCTGCTAAGATTAAGGAAGGAAACCGTGAAAGAATTCAGGTATTTGAAGGAACTGTTTTAAAGAAGCAGGGTACTGGAGTACGTGCTACATTCACAGTTAGAAAGATTTCTAACGGAATCGGTGTAGAAAAGACATGGCCATTACATTCACCTATCGTTGAGAAGGTTGAAGTTATCAGACGTGGTAAGGCTAGAAGAGCTAAGTTATTCTACTTACGTCAGAGAACAGGTAAGGCTGCAAAGGTTAAGGAATTAGTTAGATAATTATAATAATTCTATTATAAAATGAGGTTGTAACAGGTTTCTACCTGGATTACAACCTCATTTTATTATAAATATTTATTTTTTTAGTTTAAGAAGTAACATCGGTTCCAAGAGATAATGCACAACCTTCTCCATGTTTATCACAGTGATAAATTATATTATAACCACCTGTATATATATCTTTTGTAATCATATAAAAACCGGCCTGCAGTTTTGCTTTAGAGCCATCAAGGAAATTTATTTCTCTTCTATAATAGTTCCTATCCTCGTGAATATCAGGAACTGCTGGATTGAACTGGCCAGTTAAGGTATAATCAGCCTGGATTTCATTAAAATAATTCTGAAGATTAGCCCAGTCAGCGGCCACTCTTGCTTTATGAATATGCTTAATTAAAGAAGGGCTTAGTATACCGACGAGCACAGCCATAATGGCAATAACAATAATGAGTTCAACTAATGAGAAACCTTTATTGTGATTATTTTTATTATGTTTATCAAAAGAATTACGTAAATGTATCATATAGTATCCTCCTTTTTTATATTTGTATATATATTAAGCCGTGGTCAAAAGCCCTCGAATTAATCTCAAGGGATTATAAATTGTACATAATAACAAGTCAATAAAATAAATATAAAATTTTTTGCTTATATGCTATAATATGTGTATTAAAAGCCCTCGACTTTGATACCTACGGATTGTTCCTTGCTACGCACTCCCACAATCCCTGGTATCATAGTAATATAAAATGAATTTTAATAGAAATGGAGATTTTAATGTATTTAGACATCTTAGGATTAATAGGTGCATGTTCGTATGCACTTGACTGCGTAGAAGCAGAGCTTGTACACTCAACTAATAAACACTCTAAACGAGTTGCGTATATGAGCGTGTGTATTGCAATGAATATGGGGATTAATGATGAAAGCCTGCAGGATCTGGCAGCTTGTGCACTTATGCACGACAATGCACTTACACAATATATCAAGGAAGAACTGCACAATAACTATATAGATATATATGGTAAACAGAAGCAGCTTCCACAGATAGGCCAGCATTGCATACTAGGTGAACAGAATATCAAAGAACTTCCATTTAATACTGATGTTACGAATGTTATTCTTTATCACCATGAAAATGCGGATGGAAGTGGCGTGTTTGGAAAAAAATGGAATGAAGTTCCATTATTTTCAAGAATTATACATATGTGTGATATATTAGATCTTGCGTGCTGTAACACTATTAATTCTGATAATTATGCAGAAGCTGATTCCAATCAATATTTACAATACTGGAATAAAATACAATACTTTCTTGAAAATGTTCGTGGCAGGCTTGTCGATGATGAATGTATAGATTCATTTTTACAGGTATTCTCTTCTGATAATATTAGTGAGCTTGACTCAGATAATATAGAAAATAATCTATGGAGCAGAGTTCCACGAATGAATAAGGAGCTTAGCTTTATGCAGCTAAAGCAGATTGCAAAGTTTTTCGCAGGAATCATAGATTATAAGTCACCATTTACAAGTACACATTCTATTGGTGTTGCAAGGATAGCAGAGAAACTTGCAAGATATATGGGGCTTGGAGAGGAAACTGCGCAGAAAATGTATCTGGCTGGAGCATTGCATGATATTGGCAAGGTAGCCATAGGTAATGATATATTAGAGAAGCCAGATAAACTTACAGACGAAGAATATTCAGTTATGAAACATCATGCAGCTTATACCTACTATATATTATCTGATATTAATGGATTTGATGAGATACGTGACTGGGCGGCTTTTCATCATGAAAGGCTTGATGGTACTGGTTATCCTTTTGGCAAAACAGCAGAAGACCTAAATATTGAGGAACGCATAATGGCTGGTGCTGATATATATCAGGCACTTACAGAAAGCCGTCCCTATAAAAGTGGAATGCCACACAATAAAGCATGCGGCATTCTGTATGATATGGCAGATAAAGGGTGGATTGATTCTAATGTAGTTGTAAATATAGATAAATGCTTTGCTAATGAAGCTGATAGATTGTAATTAGCTATATTATTATTCAGAATGGAGACAATATGAACAATAAAAAAGTTGTATCAGCCGTTATAATTTCAATTATATTGATTGTATTAGTACTGCTGTCAATAAGACAACATAAATCACAAAAGCCAGTTTTAACACCTGAAATAACACTGGTGTATGCAGAAAACCAAGTAGAAGATTATCCAACTACAAAAGGTGCCTATGAATTCGCACGTCTCGTTAATGAGAAAACTAATGGACGAATTAAGATTATTGTTAAATGTAATGGAGAACTTGGAGATGAAAAGTCTGTTATTGAACAGCTTAAGTTTGGTGGAATTGACTTTTCAAGAGTTTCCGTAGCATCAATATCAGATGATATTCCAGAATTAAAGGTTATCCAGATGCCATTTTTATATTCAGATGCGCAGGATATGTGGGATGTGTTAAATGGTGACGAGGGATTACAGTTTATAACTGCTATTGATGAAAGTAATCTCGGTATTAAAACATTATCATGGTATGATGCAGGAGCCAGAAGTTTTTATTCCGTAAAACCTGTTATGAATATACAGGATTTGTCTGGTTTAAACATAAGAGTACAGGAATCAGAGCTTATGTCGGAAATAATAGAAATGTTAGAAATCCATCCTGTTAAAATGATATATTCAGAAGTTTATAAGGGACTTCAGACAGGAAAAATAGATGGTGCAGAAAACAGTCTTGTAACATATATATATTCTAAGCATTATGAACAGGCAAAATATTGCATTCTTGATGAACATACAAGAATTCCAGAGGTGCAGCTTGTATCAGGATATACATGGAATAAATTAACTGATGAAGATAAAATTATAATATCAGAGTGTGCTAAGGAATCAGCAGCATACGAAAAAAATGTATGGAATGATACTGAAGAAGCGGCTGTAAAAACGATAGAAGATAAAAATATAACAGTAACTGAAGTAAATGAAAATGAGAGAAAACAACTAAGAGATAGATTACAGCCAATATATGATAAATATTGTTCAGAATATATGGATGTAGTCGAAAAAATCAAAAGAAATCAGGAATAAATATGTCATTGAAAAAGAAACTCCAGTATGTATACACAATAAGCAGTATTGTTATTGCAGCAATGCTTATGTTTGGAATATTACTTTCTATAAAAGGAATAGATATATTAACAGATACATTGGATAGTAATAATACGGCTCTGGAACTATACAATGCTGTAACTAAGGAGCGTAATCTGCTAAAACTATATTTTGAGGGTGAGCAGGAAATATTGTCAGAACAGATTAGTGAAGCCAGAAATAACACAAAAAGAATTCTTGACGAAATTCCAGCTGATTATAACTCAATGAATGAGGAACAATATATTATTATTCAGTCTATACATAATACTTATTGCAGCTATGATAATATATATAATAATATTGTGGATTCTAATCTTAGTGAACAGGATTATATGTATGCCATAGATAATTGCTATAAAGCTCAGGATTATCTTGAAAGTTATGTAAAAAAGTATGAAAACATAACTGTAACTCTTGGAAATGACCAATACAATAACCAGAGAAATTTATTTTATATTATACCAGTTATATGTATTATTATTGCATTTACAGTAATAGGTTTATTTGTATGGATGAAAGCTTTTATAAATTCAAACATAATTAAACCGGTGTTAAAATTATCTGATGAAGCCAGAAGAATAAGTCTGAATGATTATTCGGGAAATGATATAGTTATAAAAGGAAATGATGAAATATCAATCCTTATCAAAGAATTTACAGAAATGAAGCACTCAACAAAAAATTATATCATCACGCTAAAAGAAAAACATATGGTTGAACAACAGCTTGAACATATGCATTTTGAGATGCTTAAAAATCAGATTAATCCACATTTTCTTTTTAATACCTTAAATCTCATTGCAGGAACTGCAGAGATTGAAGATGCTGCAACGACGGAGAAGATGATAAATACACTAAGCCGTCTTTTCAGATACAATCTTAAAACCCAAAATTCCATAATGCCTTTAGAGCAGGAAATAAAGATAATGGATGATTATATGTATTTGCAGCAGATGAGGTTTGGACAACGTATAAAATATATGTGTGATATAGATAAGAATTGTTTGGATGAGCTTATACCAGCCTTTGTTTTACAACCTCTTATTGAAAATGCTATTATACATGGATTAACACCTTCTTCAAAGGGAGGTCTGATATATGTACGTTGCTTTAAAAAGAATGGTAAAACATGGTTATCAATAGCAGATACAGGTATCGGAATATCAGAAGCTAAGTTAGAAAGCATAAGAAAATATCTGGATAATATATTTGAGTCTTCTGATATCAACGCATTAATTAATACTGAAAATGATGATAATAATCCTGATGATGATAAAATAAACAGAAAAACTGTTGGAGTAGGTATAGAAAATATTGCATATCGAATAAAAGGTATGTACAATAATAGTGGTATAAATATTTACAGTATAAAAGAACATGGAACAGTTATACAAATATTTTTTAATAATTGCAGCGATAATATTGATAAATAATATTGATTGGGTGAAGTGGATATGTATAGAGTGTTATTAGTTGATGATGAACAGATTGAACGTATGGCTCTAGCAAAAAAGATAGACAGATATTACGGTGACAAGGTTGAAATATATCATGCAGTGAATGGAAGAGAAGCGGTTGCTATGTGTAGTACACATAATAACGATATTATCATCATGGATATATCCATGCCAGAAATGAATGGAGTAATGGCGGCAAAATATATACGAAGAATAGATGATAAATGCTCTATTATATTCTTAAGTGCCTATGATGATTTTGAATATGCAAGAAATGCTATTAAAGTAAAAGCTCTTGATTATCTTTTGAAGCCATGTGATATAAATGATCTGCTTGCTGTTATGGATATGGCTATACAAAAGCTTGATAAGGAAAAAGAGGAAAAGGTTCTAGGACAATTTATTATATCTGCTGATAATAAGTATAATGAAGCAAATAGCTATAATAACAGCAATAAATATGTCATAGAAAAAAATAAAAAAGATGACATACCAAAAAGAATTGTAGATAATGTAAGAAATTCCGATGAGCAGACAACTATTAAATATTTAAGGGAATATGTAGAAAATAATTATATATATGATATAACAATGCAGGAAGCCGCAGAAGAAATGGGATATTCAGATGCATATTTCAGCAAGTTGTTTAAACAATATTTCAATCAGAATTTTACGGCTTATCTTACAGAATACCGGATTAAAAAAGCAAAGGAGCTTCTTTGCAATACCAATAAAAGTATCAAGGATATAAGTAGAATGGTAGGGTATACAGATTCTAATTATTTTGCCAGGATATTTAAACGTATAGTTGGAGAAATACCTTCAAAGTATCGGGAAGATTTGTAATGTATTGTATAAATATAAAAGCAGCTCGTGCAGATATCAAGTAGATTTGATATCTGACACGAGCTGTTTTATTTTAATATATATAAATTGCACAAAATAATCATCAATACATTGTGAAAAATATCATATTACAACAAAAAAATCCCCTTCAATGACAAACATTTACTGTATAAAAAAAGTGTTATTGCTTTTATTATATAAGCATAGAACAAAACCGGTTTTAATAAAAAACATTAATAATTAATGTTAATAATTACATTAAGGACAAAGCGAGGAGAAAGGAAATGCTAAAAAAAATAATTAAACGCTGCACTATACTTATGTTATGTGTAGTTATGACAGTTGGATTATTTGGTTGTAATCTGTCAGTAAATAACGGAAAACGTATAGTAAGAATAGCGATAGCGCAGTCGGAAACACATCCGGAATACCTTGGGCTTGTTGCTTTTAAGGAATATGTTGAGGAAAGACTTGGCGATAAATATGAAGTCCAGATATTTCCAAATGAATTATTAGGTTCAATACAGAAAACAATAGAGCTTACACAGACAGGAGCTATTGATTTCGCAGTTGCAGGTACAGCTAATCTTGAAACATTTGCAGATGTATATGAAGTGTTCAGTATGCCATATCTTTTTGATTCGGTTGAAAGCTATAAGGCGGTAATGCAGGATACAGATTATATGGAAAATATATATGAATCAACAGATTCTTCCGGTTTCAGGGTTCTTACATGGTATAATGCCGGAACAAGAAATTTCTATGGCAAGAAGGCAATAAATACACCGGCAGACCTTTCTGGAATGAAGATAAGAGTACAGCAGAGTCCTGCAAGTGTAGCGATGATGCAGGCATTCGGAGCTGCTGCCTCTCCTATGAGTTTTGGTGAAGTGTATACAGCTATCCAGCAGGGTGTAATAGACGGCGCAGAGAATAACGAGCTTGCATTGACTAATAATAAACATGGTGAGGTTGCAAAGTATTACACTTATAATATGCACCAGATTATACCAGATATGCTTGTAGCTAATCTTAAGTTTATTCAGGGACTTGATGAAGATGAATTAAAGGTGTTTAAGGAAGCTGCCTTAAAATCTACAGAGGTCGAACTTGTAGAGTGGGACAAGTGCGTTGAGGAAGCTAAGAATATTGCCCAGAATGAAATGGGAGTTGAGTTTATATATCCAGATATCACACCTTTTAAAGAAAAGGTTAAAAATATGCAGCAGGATATGATTAAGAAAAATCCTTCAATAGTTGATATATATAATCATATTCAGGAAGTAAATAAACGCATAGGGGAGGAAAAGTAATGGCTATATTAGATAATATAAGAAATGTTATGAATAAAGTAATAAGAATTGTATGTATATTACTTTTTGCATTTATGGTTATTATTGGAACTTACCAGATACTTGTAAGATATATTTTCAATAGTCCAAGTACAGTATCAGAAGAACTTCTGACATATTCATTTACATGGCTGTCCTTATTTGCAGCTGCCTATGTGTTTGGTAAAAGAGAACATATGAGAATGGGATTTCTTGCAGATAAGTTAAGCGAAAAGAAATTAACAATACTTAATGTTGTAATAGAAATTATAACAATAGCATTTGCACTTATAGTAATGGTATATGGCGGCGTATCTATCACAAGCCTGTCAATGACACAGAAGACTGCATCGCTTGGAATTCCAATGGGATATATATACATTGTTATTCCAATAACAGGAGTAGTTATTGCATTATATGGTGTATTAAATGTGGTTGGTCTTATCAGGAAAGGAGAAAATGCATGAATATAGCGTGGTTATCAGGTCTTATTATATTAGTTATTCTTGTTATAATGCTTATAGCAGGAGCATCGATTGCAATTTCCCTTGCAGTTTCATCAATATGTGCAATCCTTCCGGTATTATCTACAGAACCTGCGCTTATAACAGGCGCGCAGAGAATATTTTCTGGAATTTCAGTATTTAATCTGATAGCTATTCCATTTTTTATTCTTGCCGGTAATATTATGAATAAGGGTGGAATTGCCATAAAGCTTATTAATTTCGCAAAGATATTTACAGGAAGAATACCTGGCTCTCTTGCACATACAAATGTTGTAGCAAATATGCTTTTTGGTGCAATATCAGGTTCAGGTACGGCAGCAGCTTCAGCTATGGGTGCTATTATAGGACCAGTTGAGGAGGAAGAGGGTTATGATAAAAACTTCTCAGCGGCCGTAAATATAGCTACAGCACCTACAGGATTACTTATACCACCTAGTAATGTAATGATTACATTTGCTATGGTAAGCGGTGGAACTTCAATAGCAGCACTCTTTATGGCGGGTTATATTCCGGGAATTCTCTGGGGACTTGCATGTATGATAGTAATTTATGTATATGCAAAGAAAAGAGGATATACAAGCAGCAAACGTTATTCTATCAAGGAAAAGACTAAGATAATACTAGAAGCATTACCTTGTCTTCTTATGATTGTTATCGTTATCGGCGGTATTATTGGTGGTATATTTACAGCAACAGAGGGTGCAATCGTTGCGGTTGTATATAGTCTTATACTTTCGCTTGTATTTTATAAGTCCATTAAAGTAAGTGAACTTCCAAAACTGCTTATGGACAGTGCGGAAATGACAGGAATAATTATATTCCTTATCGGTGTATCAAGCATAATGTCATGGGTAATGGCATTTACAGGAATACCAGCAGCTATATCAGGCGTAATGCTTAGTATAAGCAGCAACAAGTATGTTATTCTTCTTATAATAAATGTTATTCTTCTTATTGTCGGAACATTTATGGATATGACACCAGCCTGCCTTATATTTACACCTATATTCCTTCCAATATGTCAGGCAGTTGGTATGAATACAATTCATTTCGGTATAATGATGATATTCAACTTATGTATCGGAACAATCACACCTCCGGTTGGAACAACTCTTTTCGTAGGTGTTAAGGTCGGCAAGACAAAGATAGAAGATGTTATCAAGCCCTTGCTTTATTATTTCGCAGCAATATTTATTGTACTTTTACTTGTAACTTATATACCGGCTATTTCGTTATGGCTTCCAGGATTATTAGGATATGTAAAGTAGAAAATTGTTATATAAAATGGTACTTGAAAAATAGTGAAGAAGTTATGTAAAATATATCAGTCCACAGAGGAGATGTAATCTGTGGGCTGGTATATTTTTATTTATAATTAGATATCTTATATACTTTAAATGTATAGGAAGAATGTAGTGGTGGAGATAAAATGAGTAATAAAGAGAATGGTAATATAGATGATAATATAAATAATAACTTAAATGATAATAATAATACGGATGACAGTACAAATAATAATATAAATCATATTAACAGTGACAAAAAAGCCTGCTTTCATCTTCCGGGGCTGTTTGAATTCTATGAGCTTTATAAAGTATTCCTGCCATTGTTCTATGAGCACAGGGAGTATTTTTATGACTGGTGTGATATAGGTTCTATATATGGTGCTCCGGCAGATTGTATCTGGGGTGGCGGTCGTGCAGGGTATGGCGACGGTGATGCCAGAGAGGTATTTTCACTTATGGCAGAATATGGAATATCGGCAAGACTTACATTCAGTAATTCACTTCTTACGAGGGAACATTTGTCAGATGTAAAGTGTAATAAGTTGTGTGAATTATTAAATGCAGCTTCGGAATTTAACAATAATCAAATTAAAGATGATAAAATACGAAACGAAAAAATTAAACATAATAAAATTAAGAATGAAAATGTAAATGTAAAAAATGGAATTATAGTTCATTCAGATATTCTGCTGGATTATTTAAAAAATAAATATCCGGAGTTTTATTTTGTTTCATCTACGACCAAAGTGCTGACAGATTATAATGATTTGCTGGATGAGGTAAACAGGGATGATTTTAGTTATGTTGTACCTGATTTCCGTTTAAATAAATGTTTTGACAAGCTGGATACAATGACACAGGAACAGAAATGTAAGATAGAATTCTTGTGTAATGAGTGCTGCTGGTTTGGCTGTTATGACAGGAAAGCATGTTATGAGGCGGTCAGCCGTATGAATCTTGGTGAGAATTGTCCCGGGCATATATGTGTGTCGCCTGATGCGGGGGAAGGGTATAGATTTTCCAAAGCGATGAGTAATCCTGCATTTATAAGTGTTGATGATATTTGTAATATTTACTTGCCAAAGGGGTTCTCAAACTTTAAAATAGAGGGAAGAGGACTGGGAAGTGCACTTGTTCTTGAATTTCTGCTTTATTATATGACAAAGACAGAATATCAGATTAATGTAAGGGAAGCAATATATCTGGATAATATGCTGGATTTATTCTGATAGAGAATGGGAATAAAGGTATTGACATTCATTAAATATTTGCTCTAATAACACAAGTCGGAAGGTATACAACAGGTGTTATTAATCTTGAATTAATCGTAGTTGATTATTGATATGTGTATGATATTTAAGCGATACAAGTCAGAAATTCCCGGATGGACATATGATTATTATGAGCCAGATAAGACAATTTAAGGTCTTATCTGGCTCTATTTTTTTAGGAGGTATTATGGATTTATTAAAAGATAACTTGAGAAAACTTTATCTTCGTTTTTTAATTCCATCTCTTGGAAGTGCGATGGTAATGTCAATCTATACGCTGACAGATGCTATTGTAATCGGTAAAGGAGTTGGTGTGGATGCACTTGCGGCACTTAGTATAACAACACCACTGTTATGTATACTTATGTCGATGGGTATTCTGTTTGGCGTAGGCGTTTCAGTTCAGATGAGTGTATACAGAGGAACTGGTAATTATGAGAAAGCCAACTGTTTCTTTACACTTTCATTTTTCACACTTGCTATAATTTCAGCACTGTTATGGATTACATACGGTTTTGGCATGCCTGTGCTTTTAAAGCTTATGGGTGCAAATGATACGCTTTATCCTTATGCAATGTCATATATGGGTTATATCAATATATTCCTACCCGTAGCAGTATTTTCTAATTATATAGCTATATTTGTAAGAGCAGATGGCGACCCTAACAGGGCTATGTTAGGAGTAATGTCCGGTGGTGTTGCCAATATCGTACTTGATATTGTATTTGTATTTCCATTACAGATGGGCATAGGCGGTGCGGCACTTGCATCAGCTATAGGTATGGTTATTCAGGTGATTGTTGGAATAACACATTTTCTTGGAAAAAATAATCAGTTAAAGTTCATAAAGCCAAAGCATATTGTATCAAGTGTAGGACAGATTATAAGCAACGGAATTCCAAGCTTTTTTAATGAATTTGCAAACGGCTTTATTGTACTGCTTTTTAATATACAGATATTAAAGTATTGCGGGGATACGGCATTATCGATATATAGTGTAATATCTAACTGTGTAATCCTGTTTAACTCATTATTCACAGGTGTCGGACAGTCAATTCAGCCGGTTATCGCAACAAATTTCCTCAGCCTTGAAAGCGGTCAATGCCTACAAAAGGAAAGGCACTCCTGTAACGGAGATTATTCAATACATGTTTCTGCTGATTTTCTCCAACAGAAGTATGTATATGAGTCTGCTCACAGGAAAAAATACCCCTAATTTTGCAAAAGATACCGTGTATCGTTTTATGAAAATGGTTCAAATTAACTGGATGCATTTATGAATGCACTTCCTGAATTGTTAAAAACGAAACTGCAAGTTGCTTAAGGTCTGAACATTGACAACTTAATAACTGCCAGGTATTGAATTTTCAAGGTGCATAGTTAAAATTCATGTGCGAAGTTTGAGTAGTATTATATAAATATGTCTTAATAATGTTGACAAAATCTGTAAAAATTAGTAAAAAACAGGTAAAAATTGAGTTACAAAAATTAAGTAATGTGATATAATTAACAAATAAATGTAAGTAGATAATATATGTTTACATATTACTGATAATATACAGGGAGGATTTATTATGGAGCAGGATAATAACATAATTACAGCATCCATAGAAGCTGAAAGCGTATCAGCACATACAAAAGAAAAGAAAGTATCAGGGATTAAGAAAAGATTTGGGAAGAAAAACAGAAAATCTGCCACTCAGATAAATGAAAGTAATAATGGCGTTAATCAGATAGATGGTACATATGAAGCAGCAGGAGAAGGAGATGTAACTACGGATGCATCTGCTTTTGTGGATACAAAGAAGTCTTTCAGAAAGAAGTCTTTCAGAAAGAAGTCTTCAAAGGCAAAGAAAGCATTTAATATTTATAGGGATAATACAGGCGATGGAAGTAATAACACTGCAAAGCAGGGAGAAAGCTTTATGAGAGGCATTAAAACCAAGCTTATAATTACTTCACTGCTTCCTACGGTTGTAGGTGTAATAATTGTACTTATAGTTGCTGTTATTAATATCACACAGGGTATGAATGAACAGGCTGTCAATGGTCTGACACTTCTGGGTGAGTCTACAAAGGCAAGTTATGAGAATACTTATATGGGTGACTGGCGTGTAGATAATAATGGTAATCTGTTTAAGGGAGATACGAATCTTTCACAGAAGCAGGATGGAATAGATAAGTATATAACTGATAATGATGCGGATCTTGCAGTATTTATTGGAGTAGATTGTAAGCTGACATCTTTAAAAGATTCTAATAACAAGAGAATGTTAAGTCTTAAGGCAGATGAGAAGATATGGGAAAATGTTAAGTCAGGTACTATATATACAACTTCACATGTTGATATTGATGGAACTGAATATACAGGTGTGTATATTCCGCTTAAGAACTTTAGTGGAAGTGTTGTCGGTATGATGTTTTCTGGACAGCCAAGAACTGATATAACTTCATTTATTATGAACAAGATTATAGCACTTATAGTTATATCACTGGTAGTATTTATAGTTGTTATTGTAGGAGCATTTTCAGTATCAAGCAGAATTGCAAATGCACTTATTTCAGTTAACAAAGTATTTATTTCCCTTGCAGACGGTGACCTTACAGGAGAAGTTAATCCTGCACTTCTTGCAAGAAAGGATGAGATAGGACAGATGGCTAAGTCTGTTCAGGTACTTATTGACAAGTTACATACTATTGTCACAGACTTACAGAGTACAGCTGCCGCACTTCACAGTGCAGGTGACAGCATGACTAACACTGCAGGACAGTCAAGCAAGGCTACAGAAGAAATATCAAGTGCAGTTGAGGACATATCAAAGGGTGCAATCGCACAGGCGGAGGATATACAGAATGCATCAGCCCAGATTGCCAATATGGGTGAACTTATAAGTGGAATTGTAGAAAAGGTTGCTAATCTTACACAGGCGGCAGACACTATGAGTAAGGCAGGCGATACATCTATGAATACTATGGTTCTGCTTTCTGAGTCTAATGATAAGACTAATGAATCTATTGATAAGATTGCAAACCAGATTAATTTAACTAATGAGTCAGTTGGTAAAATCGGTCAGGCTGCATCGCTTATTACTAATATAGCAGACCAGACAAGTCTTCTTGCGCTTAATGCTTCGATTGAATCAGCAAGAGCAGGTGAGGCAGGCAGAGGCTTTGCAGTTGTAGCTTCTGAGATACAGAAGCTGGCATCACAGTCAGATGAAGCCGCAGGAGAGATTAAGGATATTATTGAAAGACTTCAGCAAGAGTCACAAAAGACTGTTTCTGATATGAATGATACTAAGGTTCTTATTAATGAGCAGATGGATAATCTGAATGCAACTAAGGACAGTTTTGTAGATGTGAGCGATGGTATTGCAGTATCAAGACAGGAGACTTCTGTTATCGAAAGTAACGCGGATTCTTGTAATGAGGCAAGAAAGCAGATTGATGATGTCGTAACTAATCTGTCAGCAATATCACAGCAAAATGCAGCTTCTGCACAGCAGACAACAGCATCTATGGAAGAACTTTCAGCAACTATCGGTACGCTTGCAGATACAGCTAATGACCTTATGAAGATATCAGAGCAGCTTAATATGGAAGTAAGCTTCTTTAAAGTAAGGTAAGAAATGCTTAACAGCGCGAACTTACGAGTATAAAGATGAAAAATAAATAGTGAATATTAAGAGGAAGGCAATAGTGAATATGTCATTATTGCCTTCCTCTTATATCATAATTCGCAATTTATTGCTGTTACACCCTATAATCCGCACTATCGCGCTCTTTTTCCTGCTTAGCAGATTGCTTGGATTGTTCGTTTGTTAATTCGTTTGAAAAGTAAATGCCTGATTTACTCCTCAGTTCTATCAATAACTTCACCAGTGTCAGGGTTTACAGATATTCCGTTGACCTCAAGCCGTTCATCAATCTGGATGACAAGGCACTGTTTTCCATCTATAAGACGGGTTTCTACAAGGTCTGTTTTATCAGGATTAATCTTTATAACAACGTCAGGTGTCTTTACCTCAAACTTTCTTGAAGGAGTTATGTTAGCAGCGGCAAGTCGTCCATTTTCACCTGCAGCCATTTCAAAATGTTCTTCAAAGTCTGTAAGGCGTTCATCAGAAACACCACTACGCTCTAATATTTCTTTAACCTCTGTCTTATCAAGCATTACAGGGGCACTTGATACAGCCTTATGTTCTTCGATAACTTCATTCAGGTTATCGTGGATATTCTTTACCGTTTCATAGTTACAATCTTCACCGAGTGTTTCAGTTACAAGATTATTAAAGGTTTCTTTCTGGACATCGGCAGGAAGAGGAACTTCACAACTAAGAACTGAGTTCAGAAATTCCTGCTGGAAGTCATCTGTATCTTTACAGTGGAATAGTATACTTTCATCATCAGTACTTCTGTTATTGAAAGCAGGAAATAAAAATGCGATATCAGGGTTATCCACCATATGGCTCTGTGTCTGGTTATGAAATGCCTTATCATTCTCAAAGTACCCAAGACCAGCCTTAGAAAGTGTAACCGGGCATATACAGCATAATATGTAGTTATATACCTCATCAGAGGCATCATCCATAGCAATGTTGTCAGCAGTAACACCGGGAACATCATATGTCTGGTTTACGATAAGAATAAGATAGTTGCCAGGATAATAGTAGCTGGTAATTATCTTGTCGTATAACTGGTTAATAAGGTTATCATCATTCAGCTCACATTTTCTGAGTTCAAGAAGAAAATCTCTCTGCTGCTCTTTTCCGTAAGCATCAAGTGTAAACTTCATATCAATCAGGTTTCTGCCCGGCGTTCCGGAAAGACATTTTTTAAGAATGTCAAGATACTTGTGGCGTTCTTCCTCAGGAAGATTAAGAAATGTTTCATTAAATGTTGTTACCTTATTTTTCTCTCCATCTACATAGCAGCCACATAATCTTAAGATACCGCAGTCTTCAATGTTAAACTGGGATTTTATTTCATTTATTTCTTTACGTGTCATAAATATAACTCTCCTTTTATTATCAGATTTTGAATAGCTCTGAAAAGCAGCATTAATATTCCTGTTTTTGTACTTTAACAGGATAGTATTATTATTTTACCACAGAAATGTGTCTGAAACATCAGGCATATTAATTATATTTGTCAATTTTATATGGCGGATAAATCTCATTAAGAAAATGTGTAATATTTTTTAATTGATTTTAAATAGTAATCTATAAATGAGCAAATTTAAAATATTGCACAAGTATGTTGGCGTTAAAAAACAGATTTTTCATAATCTATTGAAATGTATTTGAGGTACAAACAAAAACAAATTATTTTTTTGTATATGCTCATTTATAGTAGTAATGATAATTTTGCAAGTTTCACAAGATTAAAAGTATTATTAAAGTATATATGAATGTTTAAAGAAGTAAAGAGTATATTTACGAGAGTATATTATACTTAATAAAATGATTGTAATATTATAAAATTGGATGTATAATAAAATAAATATATTAAATTTAACAAATTATAGGTGAGTAAATAAAGAAAAGTTGCAAAATGATAAGGGTATATCCGAATTTACATAGATTTTACATAAAACAACAGATAGAATTCATATATAAGATGTATAATAATTGTTAAACAAAAGTAAGTATAAACAGAATTTATAATAAAATGATTTTACATGAGAATAACATGAGAAGAATAGGAGGCAGACGTATGAAGATTGGAATGTTAACAAGTGGTGGTGACTGTCAGGCTTTGAATGCAGCTATGAGAGGTGTTGCAAAGAGTTTATATAATAAGATACCAGATGTAAAGATATATGGTTTTCTTGATGGATATAAGGGGCTTATCAATAATAACTGCAAGGTTATGAATGTTGATGACTTTTCAGGAATATTGACAATCGGAGGCACTATTCTTGGAACTTCAAGAACTCCTTTTAAGAAGATAACTGAGCCGGATGAGAATGGCAAAGATAAGATTGTATCTATGAAGAAGACTTATAAGGAGCTTGGACTTGACTGCCTTGTTATTCTTGGTGGAAATGGAACTCACAAGACAGCTAATCTGTTGAGCGAAGAAGGTCTTAATGTAGTTACACTGCCTAAGACTATTGATAATGACCTTGTTGGTACGGATGTCAGCTTTGGTTTCCAGTCAGCGGTAGATATTGCTACAAGCACTATTGATTGTATACATACAACAGCAGCCTCACACAGCAGGGTATTTATAGTAGAGCTTATGGGACATAAGACAGGCTGGCTGACACTTCACGCAGGTGTAGCGGGCGGCTCAGATGTTATTCTTATTCCAGAAATTCCATACGATTTAGATAAGGTTGTAGAGGCTATTAATAAAAGAAGCAGCCAGAAGAAGCATTTTACAATACTTGCAGTTGCAGAGGGTATTATATCAAAGGAAGAGATGGAATTTACCAAAAAGGAGCTTAAGGAGATAAGAAAGAGAGAGCATTTTCCATCAGCAGCATACAGGATAGGTGCCGGTATTATGGAAAGAACAGGTCAGGAGGTAAGAGTTACAGTTCCGGGACATGTACAGCGTGGAGGAAGTCCTTGTGCATATGACAGGGTACTTGCATCAAGACTTGGCGCTAAGGCCGCAGAGCTTATTATGAATGAGGAATATGGCTATATGGTATGTGTTAAGAATAACCAGATGGATAAGATTGCATTAAGAGAAGTTGCTGGCAAGTTAAAGACTGTCAATCCTGATGCTGGAATAATAAAAGAAGCAAAGGCGATGGGTATATGTTTTGGAGATTAAAGGCAATAAAGTTTCCATTTAAAAGGAAAAAAGATGAACAGCAGACTGTTATTGACGTAAAATCTGTGGAAACAGCTAAGGAACGCATAAAGGCGGCAATTGAACCAGCGCAGGTAAAAAAATCAGATGTTAATGTAACGGCTAAGAAACAAGCATCAGAAAGTGTAGATGTCATAGAAGTTTCAGGAAATCATCCGGAGAAAGAGAATAATCAATCAATGGAAAATGACGGGAACGACATTACAAAGCCAGAAACAAAAGAAACTGGGAAACAGAGGGTGGATATGGAACAATATAATAAGCTTGATAAAAATAAAATTATAAATGAAACAACAGATAAAATAAAACAGGAAGAACAGGTAAAACAGCCTATGGAAGCTAATAGTATAAAGAGCGCCGAACAGAATGTTGTCAGTGCGCATAAGAATTTAAAAGAAATTGAGGAAAATTATCGTAAGAAAGGTGAGAAGCTGCCTTTTTTTGCGAACAGAGAGTTATCATGGCTTAAGTTTAATGAAAGAGTTATAGATGAAGCTGATGATAAGAGAGTTCCTTTATGTGAAAGATTAACATTTGTTTCTATATTTAACAGCAATCTTGATGAGTTCTATATGGTAAGAGTTGGTTCGTTGTATGACCAGATGATTCTTGCGAAGAAGAGCAAACAGGAATTCATAACAGGATTTGACAATAAGTCAATGATGACGGCAGAGCAGCAGTTAGATGCTGTATTTGCAGAAACAAGAGAATTGTTACATAAGAAGGATAAAATATATGCAAGACTTATGTATGAATTTGACAGTCAGGGGGTTAAGCTTATAAGCTTTAATGATGTGGAGTATTCAGATGCAGTATATCTTGAGAATTACTTTAATAAGTCTATACTTCCTATACTTTCACCACAAGTTATAGGAAAGAAAAATCCGTTTCCATTTCTTAAGAATAAGGAGATATATGCAGTAGCCCTTCTTGGTTCTAAGAATAACGACAAGATAGGTCTTGTACCTTGCAGTAACGGAATATTTGACAGACTTATACCTATTCCTTCAGACAGCAGAAAGTATATGCTTGTTGAGGAGCTTATACTGCATTTTCTGCCGAAGATATTCAAGAAGTACAGTGTTAAGAGCAAGTCGCTTATAAGAATAATAAGAAATGCTGATATAGATATGGATGAGGCATTTTTTGATGAAGATATGGACTACAGGGACACTATGGAGCAGCTTATAAAAGAAAGAAGAAGACTGTGTCCTGTTAAGTTAGAGTATTCAAGGGTGCTTGATGATAAGGTTATATCTGAGCTCTGCAAGGAGTTGAAGCTTGACAAAAAGCAGGTATTTTATTCGGAGTCACCACTTGAGATGTCATTTATATCAAAGATACAGGATGACTTAAGAGGCAGAAGAGAATTATTCTATGAAAGAAGAGTACCACAGAATTCAAAGCAGTTGGATATAAAGCAGCCAATTATGGACCAGATAGCCAAAAAGGATGTGCTGTTAAGTTATCCATATGAAAGTATGCATCCACTTATTAAGCTGCTTAACGAAGCTGGAAGTGATGACAGGGTATTATCTATCAAGATGACTCTTTACAGGGTTGCCAAGAACTCACAGATAGTTGAGGCTCTTATAGAAGCGGCTGAGAATGGTAAAGAGGTTGTTGTACTTGTTGAACTGAGGGCAAGATTTGATGAAGAGAATAATATAGAATGGTCAAGACGTCTTGAAGAGGCTGGATGTAAGATTATATACGGAATAGAGCATATTAAGGTACATTCAAAGCTATGCCTTATAACATATAAAGATGGTGATGACTTTAAGTATATAACTCACGTTGGAACAGGTAACTTTAACGAAAAGACAGCCAAGCTCTACACAGACCTTGCGCTTATTACCTCTGATGTAAATATTGCAAGAGAAACAGCAGATGTGTTCAATAATCTTGGACTTGGAGATGTAGTTGAACATACAGAACATTTGCTTGTTGCACCTAAGTGCCTTCAGAATAAGGTTCTTGAGCTTATCGATGATGAGATTAAAAAGGCTCAGAATGGTGAAGAAGCTTATATAGGTATAAAGATTAACTCTCTTACTGATAAGACTATCATAGAAAAGCTTGTTGAGGCCTCTATGAGTGGTGTTAAGATAGATATGGTCATAAGAGGCATAAGCTGTATGGTGGCTGGAATAGAAGGCTATACAGACAATATTACAATTACAAGTATTGTAGGAAGATTTCTTGAGCATTCACGTATATATATATTTGGCAAAGGTAAGACTGCAAAGATATATATATCATCAGCAGATTTTATGACAAGAAATACAATCAGGAGAGTCGAAGTTGCTACTCCTGTATATGATGATGGCATAAAGGAAAGAATTCTGCGTATGTTTAACACAATGCTTTGTGATAATGTCAAGGCAAGAATTATGGCTAATGATGGTAATTATTATAAGAAGGATGCGGTGGACGGAGTATCAAGGCTCAATTCGCAGGAATATTTTTATGATGAGGTTGTAAAGAAGGCACAACAGAATTAGATTATGGAATATATAAAATATTTATTAACTGCTTGAATTTATTTTTGAATTTGATACACTTTATAAGTATGTTAAATAATAGACACAAAAGTAAAGGATGGCATATATGAAACCAGCGGTATTTTTTCATAATTTTTTTGGACATCTGAATACTATTAATCATCACAAGTTTCAGGTTATGAAGAACTGCTTCAGGGTAGGGCTTTATAAGCAGGGACTATTGCACGATATGTCGAAGTACAGCTTTACGGAGTTTATTCCGGGTGTGAAGTATTATCAGGATGGAAACAGAAGTCCGAATAATGCGCAAAGAGAGGCAGAGGGCTGTTCGACAGCGTGGCTTCACCATAAGGGACGCAACAAGCATCATTATGAGTACTGGATTGATTATCCAGCCAAGGGTGGCGATGGAAGTCTTGTAGGTATGGAAATGCCTGTCAATTATGTTGTTGAAATGTTCTGTGACAGAGTGGCTGCCAGCAAGATATATAACAAGGATAAGTATAAGGATTCGGACTCACTTGAGTATTTTAAGCGTGGAATGAACCATTATATTATGCACCCTAAGACAAAGGAGCTTATATATAGTCTTCTTACAATGTTAGCAGAGAAGGGTGAGGATTATACATTTGCATATATAAAAGAAAATGTACTTAAGTAGGCAGGGTACGCATATGTCATATGCAGTTGTACATTGTTATGGATTGTGTTAAATGCGTGATATTTAATGATTTATGTATAAATGTAAATAGAAGGTTGCAGTTTGCAGAGAGTTGTGGATTGATTGCAGCCTTCTTTTTTAATTCATGAAGGTTGCAGTTCGCAGCCTTCTTTTGGTTCTTTGGGTTCCTTGTCAAGAGCTGGGGGAAATATACATTATATGACTGACAATTAATTTAATTGTAGTAAATAAGTAGCTACTAAAGAGCCTGGGGTGGACACATTAAGAGATATTATCGTAAAGATAGGAATGACTTTACAGCTTTGGAAGCATATTATGAGGGGAATGTTCATTTACAGGTATAAATATATTGTGCCTGTAAAAAATATTATTGATTGATTATTATCAGTGTTATGTGTTAATATAAAGAGCAGATTAGTCCTGATTACCCTGTGGAATATAGGATTAGTTATTCTATATAACTTTATCTGATGCGATTGCCTGATTGTTATGTAGAATATATGTAAGGTGTGCTGTATGACAGCATATATAACAAGGAATGAACGGAGGATTAAGGTATAATGTTAGAGCTTAATCATGTCGGATATACTACTGAAGATGGTATGGAGATATTGAAGGATATTACTTTAAAGATTGATGAAAGATTTGTAGCTATAACAGGACCAAATGGTGGTGGTAAGTCTACACTTGCAAAGGTTATAGCTGGTATATATCAGCCAACAGAAGGTACTATTCTTCTTGATGGAGTTGATATAACTAATATGAGCATTACTGACAGGGCGAAGGAGGGCATAAGCTTTGCATTCCAGCAGCCTGTAAGATTTAAGGGGCTTAAAGTAAGGGATTTGCTAAGACTTGCGGCAGGTAAGGATGCTAAATACAGTGAGCTTAAGGGATATCTTGAGGAGGTAGGTCTTCACGCAGAGGATTATATTAACAGAGAGCTTAACAGTAGTCTTTCTGGTGGAGAGTTAAAAAGAATTGAGATAGCCATGATAAGGGCAAGGGGAACAAAGCTGTCACTTTTTGATGAACCAGAGGCAGGAATTGACCTTTGGAGCTTCCAAAATCTTATAAAAGTATTTGAGGAAATGCATACAACAAACCACGGAAGTATCATAATTATAAGCCATCAGGAAAGAATTCTTGATATAGCTGACAAGATAGTAGTTATTAAGGATGGAACTATTGATAAGTATGGTGATAAGGAGGATATACTTCCACAGTTACTTGAGGGAACAGGTTCAATGGTCTGTTAATCAGTCATAATATTCAAAGAAAGGATGCCATATAATGGATGCAATAGAGAAGAAGCTTTTACATGAGGTTGCAGAGCTTGATGCACTTCCTGTTGGAGCATACAATATAAGAGCAAATGGAAAGGCGGCAGCACGTAATACAACTGCCAATATTGATATAGTTACAAAGGATGACAAGCCGGGAATAGACATATATATTAAGCCGGGAACCAAAAATGAGAGTGTGCATATTCCGGTTATCATAAGCCAGACAGGCCTTAAAGACCTTGTATATAATGATTTTCATATAGGAGAGAATGCGGATGTTACTATCATAGCCGGTTGTGGTATACACAACTGTGGAGATGATACATCAACACATGATGGAATTCATACATTTTATGTTGGAAAAAATGCTAAGTTAAAGTATATAGAGAAGCACTACGGAGAGGGAGAAGGACGTGGAAAGCGTCTTATGAATCCAACAACGATAGTCCATCTTGAAGATGGTGCTATTATGGATATGGAAACTTCCCAGATATCAGGAATAGATGATACTTTAAGGGAAACAAGCGGCGATATGGCGGCTGGTTCCAAGCTTACTATTCATGAAAATATAATGACTACAGGTGAGCAGCACGCAAAGACTGAGTTTAATATGGATGTCAATGGTGAGGATGCATCGGTTGATGTGGTTTCAAGAAGTGTTGCAAAGAATAACAGTTATCAGGAGTTTGTGAGCAGAATTAATGGTAATACAAAATGTGCAGGACACAGCTCATGCGATGCCATTATTATGGATAACGCCTGTGTTACAGCGAGTCCGCAGCTTAAGGCAAACAGTGTTGATGCAAGTCTTATACATGAGGCGGCTATAGGAAAAATAGCAGGCGACCAGCTTATAAAGCTTATGACACTTGGTCTTACAGAGGAAGAAGCGGAAGAGCAGATTGTAAATGGATTCCTGAGTTAGAGAAGACGTTTGTATTATAAGCAGAATATTTGTTACATTTAAAATGAAATCTATAAATGAGTAAATCTGAAAAATTGCTAATTATATAGATAAAATATTATATATTATAGTTACTGTATAATGTTATATAAACTAATATATATTATGGCAGATTAGATTGATAACGTATAAAGAGTGAAACAATCTGTAGTCATTATATTTATTGGCGGATAAGACTTTATACGGTAACTTTTTATATGCGTTTAATTGACATTTTATGGATTACGGTTTAGCCTATTAACGGCAGATATAAATAGTGAAGTAAATATGATGATGCGTATAAAATAATATTTTAAGACAAAACAGGAGTTAATATAATTATGGGCGTAGAAGAATTTTTAAAGCAGGAAGAAGAAAGATTTATAAGGGATAATCTTATGACAGACGAAATGTTTGACTTTATAAGAACTAATACGCTACCTTTCAACCAGCTTATGGCATACTACAGATGTGCGATTATGGAGGTGGAAACTAAGTTCAAGGTGCTCAATGAGCAGTTTTCACTACAATATGACAGAAATCCTATAGAATCTATAAAGACAAGAATTAAGTCAACAGAAGGAATCATAAAGAAGGCAAACAAGAAAAAAATTCCATTTACAATGCAGTCGATAGAGGAGAATATAAGGGATATAGCAGGAATAAGAGTTATATGTTCATTTTCAGAGGATATATATATGCTTGCAGACTGCCTGTTACAGCAGGATGATGTAAAGCTTATAGAGATGAAGGATTACATAAAGCATCCTAAGGAAAGTGGATACAGGAGTCTTCACCTTATCATTGAGATACCGATATTCCTTCAGAATGAGAAAAGGCCTATGAAGGTTGAGGTTCAGTTAAGAACTATTGCTATGGACTTCTGGGCAAGTGTTGAGCATAAGTTAAGATATAAGAAGAATATACCTGACAGCGAGGCAGAAACGCTGGCAGTGGAGCTTTCAAGCTATGCAGACCAGCTTGCAGAGCTTGATTATAAAATGGAGCAGATTAAGAAGCGTATAGTTGAAGCAGAAAAGGGTGCAGCGGCTTCAGAGGAGAGGAGAAGACCACTTCCAACTATTGGAGGGATGCTGGTGAAGAATAGGATTAATGGGCTTATAAAGTAGTGGCTGATTATAGTTATTGGCGAACGGACAACATAATATAAGCGGAAAATAGCGGGGAATATATCACCGATGCCAGAAGATTTAATTGGCTATTTCTAAGACTTTTTATTGATAATTTCCTATTCATATGCAAAAGATATTCAGCTTAATTAAACCAGCTGATAAAAATTTACGTAATAAAACTAAAAAGTGGCTTCCTATTTATTATTATCGGGAAGCCACTTTTATTATAGTTGTTACATTACTAATAGTATCTTAATTATTTGTAATTTTTATAATTGTTATTTTAATGGTTCTAAACCTTACCCTCCCAGGTAAAGTTTAGAGCCATTTTATCATATTTGCATATAAAGTCATTGAATACATATTATGGTGATATAGATAATATATTTATATTATACACATTTACACACTACACTTACGCAGTAGCCTTATTAAAGTATTCCCTAAGCTTGATAACAGGCTGTGGCTTGGCGTACTTGTAACCTTGTATATAATCAAAGCCTTTGTTTATGCTGTAGTCAGCCTGTTCATCATTTTCAACCCCCTCTATAAGAAGGACAAAGCCCTGTTTCTTAAATACGCTTGTGAGGTGCGAAACGATGTCAGATACAGCAGAATTGTCAATTGACTTATATAACAGGCTCTTGTCAAACTTAATCGTGTAGAAGGGACATCCTATTATTCTTTCAAGGTTAGAATATCCTGTTCCAAAGTCATCAAGATAGAACTTAATACCTGACTTGTTGAACTTTTCCATATTGTTGATGACCATATTAAAATCGTCAAATATGGCACTTTCAGTAAGTTCAAGTCTTATATGCTGTGGCTTGATGCCATTGGTATTTATTATATTCATAAGTTCATCAAAAAGGTCACGGTTTGACAGTTCGGAAGAAGAGCAGTTGACGGTAATCGCATCGAAGTCGTACTTTGATTCAAATTCCTTAATAGTCTGACAGACCTTGTTAATCATAATCATAGTAAGAGTGTGTATACAATTATTCTTTTCAGCCAGAGGGATGAACTTATCCGGATATATGATAGTTCCGTCAAGTGATAATCTCATAAGTGCTTCAGCTGTTCTAAAGCTGTTTTCATTAACACTGAATATAGGTTGTGCATAACATAAGACACGCTCGTCATTAAGATTATTCTGGTTTCTTATATCAAGAAGAAGCTGTTCTACCTTATAATTCTCATGGAATTCCCTATAGTCCTTGTCAGTTGCAAGATAACACTGATTGCCAGTCTTGTTATTAATCTTATCCAAAAGATAATCTGACATAGAGTTAAGCTTATGAACTGTAGATATTACGGGATTATTCGGTATGGCAACTATCTTGTAGTTGATATTATACGAAGAATAATGCAGATTATCTATCAGGCATTTCTCAACATTGTTAAGGAACTGCTTTATCTTATCTTCATCCTTTATATAAAGAATCATAGCAAAGTCAATATTATTAAGTCTGTAAATGTGTACCATATGGTGCTGCTGTTCTATCTTACGGCAGACATTGGCAGCTGTTTCTTCTATTTTTTCATTGTGCGCAGCATAATTCACATTTTTTAACTGCGGAAAGTTAAGATATACAACAAGAAAATTCCTCTTCATCGCAACGCTGTCACTAAAACGTGCATCAAATGAATTCTGGTTCTGACAGCCTATTAGCTCATCATATGGGTTACTATGAAATAATATATAGTAAATCATAAAAGGCAGTACATAAGTCAGACTTGTAAATATAGCATTTTGGGTTATAAACTGTACTGTAAGCATAAGAAAATCTACAGGTATGAACACGAGAGCATACTTATTGACTACAGTAGGTATTGTATTCTGGTTGTGTAGTACTGTAAAAAGGCATAAAAAGCATGTCAAAATACCATACATAAGGTAAAAGTTGATAAATGCATCTATTGATATTATATTATCTTCCGTAATATAATTAGTTTTCTGTGAGTAAAACCATACGACACCAACAGCGTAGACAATAGTAAATGCTGTGAGCATATAATGAAGCCCTTTTCTGTGGTTATATATTTTCGATGACAGAAAACTGATATATATATACAGTGATGTTATTATTATAAAGTATAATGCCAGAAACAAAAGCGAAATACCTATACATAATTGTACAGAATAGGTTTCGCTATGTGATACACAGTATATAAGGGCAAGCTGTGATATTATGGCAGCCAGCGATATAAGTGCTCCGCAGTATATGATTCTATATGAGCTGGTTTTTCGTGGATTGGAATAAATCATAAGAAAAATCAGGAATGAACAAGTGATAAGACTGAATATTTCAGCAGTTACATTGTAACCTCCAATTAACATAGGTGCCTCCCAATTTAATTACTATTTAACCTTTTAACTTTGGTATAATATTATTATACATACAAAATAGTATTAGCACAATGGGGAGAAAGATACATATTTAGGCGTGTTATAAGTATCTATAAATGGGCAGATATAATTGTACAGAATTTTAGATTTGTTCATTTATAGTTATAAAATATGTGTGTTTATAATAAGGACTAAATTATGCAGTTTTTAGATTTAATCATCTAAAAGGCAAAATATTTATACAGAATATTTCTTTTATTTAATAGCATTAGGAGAATTTAATAGTAAAAAATAAAATATATATACTGAAATTTATTGAATAAAATATATAAATACAATATTAATAATACAAATATGATGCATAGAAATGGAGAATGATATGAACAGTATATTATTAGTAGAGGATAACAAAGCTATCATAATGGGGCTTTCTTATCTTTTTAATGAAAATGGATACAAAACGATAGTAGCAGAAAATATAGAGGAGGCAGGAAAACAGCTTGCAAAGAACAGTCCGGATATAGTCATACTTGATGTTATGCTGCCGGACGGGGACGGATTTGAACTGTGCAGATATATAAAGGATAATGACATCGCACCGGTTATTTTTCTTACGGCAAGGGATGAGGAAAAGGATGTAGTGCTGGGACTTGAACTGGGTGCAGACGATTATATTATAAAGCCTTTCAGAAATCTTGAGCTTTTATCAAGAATAAAGAATGTCCTTAGGCGTAATGTAAACAGCACACAGATTAATATAGGCAGCTTAAGAATAGATACGGACACGAGAAAGGTATATCTTGAAAATAACGAAATACCGCTTACAAAGCTTGAGTTTGAGATATTAAAGATAATGGTGGGCAATCCAAGAAAGGTGTTTACAAGGGAGGAGATACTGTCATATATATGGGACTCTGCTGGAAATTTTGTTAATGATAATACACTGACCGTAACAGTAAAAAGACTGAGAGAGAAGCTGGGTGATAAGGAAGGAAAGCTTATAGTAACGGTCAGAGGTGTGGGATATAAGATAGGAGATATGAGTAAATAAAAGAAGGGAGTGTATATAAAAATATGGGTACATATAAAAACAGACAGGCTGTAAAATATATAACGATTGCTGTCGTAACATTTGTAATAAGCCTTATTGTATACATAATAACAGCTTCAATGCTTTCGGATATGTACAGGCAGCGTGAGATGGACGCGATGACGGGGATAATAGGCAGCGTGTGCCGCCAGTATCCTGATGTGGATGTAACAGAGCTTATAAATGTAATTAATTCTCCACAGAATATTAGCAGTAAGACAGAAAAAGCGATAAAGCCCCTTCTCCTAAGCTACGGAATAGATGAGAAAGCATTTGCAGTAAGGTCACTGTCAGGGCTTAAGAGGTCATATGTGCTGCTGGGCGGCATTATACTGGCTGTAAGCGGCATTATATATCTGGGGATATTCATTCTTTACTTAAGAAAGAGGACATACAGGCTTGAGCAGCTAAGCCGTTATATGGATATGATAACAGCGGGCAATTATAATCTTGACCTTGAAAATAACACAGAGGATGAGTTGAGCAGCTTGAAAAACCAGTTATACAAGCTTATGGTATGGCTGAAGGAGCAGACAGACAATGCCATACAGAATAAAGTGGCTTTAGCGCAGTCGGTATCGGATATATCGCACCAGTTAAAGACACCACTCACATCGGCGCAGATACTTCTTGATAACCTTATCAACAATCCGGATATGGAGGCTGGCTTAAGAAAGCAGTTTACATATGAAGTGTTCAGTCAGGTAAGCGGAATGAACTGGATGATAGTATCTATGTTGAAGCTTTCAAGGATAGATGCTGGTGTGGTGGAATTTGAAAAAGAAGAGGTCTGCCTCGCAGAGCTTATAAAAGAGGCGAGTGACAATCTCGCTATTATATCTGAGATAAAAAATGTTCCTGTAAATGTCTGCACTGATACGGACTGTGTCATATATGGTGATTATAACTGGAATAGGGAGGCGATACAGAATATTATTAAAAATGCAATAGAACACAGCAATACAGGTGAAAATGTCAATGTGAAAACAGAGGATAATGACGTGTATACAGCGGTGTATATAACCAATACAGGCGAAAAGCTTACTGATATGCAGCAGAAACAGATATTTGAGAGGTATTACAGTGAGGCGAAGTTTGAGGATAACAGTATGGGGATAGGGCTTCCGCTGGCAAAGGCAGTTGTGGAGAAGCAGGGCGGATATATCACGGTTGATAGTAATGAGGATAAGACAACATTTATAGTCAAGTACATCAAGATGTGATTAATAAAATCACAAAATGTCACTGAAATGTCATCTGAGATATATAAGATGATGGAAGAGTAAGAAAAGAAAGGAATTTATATTATGGAGATATTAAAGGTGGAGCACCTTGTTAAAAAATACGGCAAGGGTGACAGTGAAGTGACAGCTGTAAATGATGTGTCGTTTAGTGTTAATCAGGGAGAATTTGTGGCGATAGTAGGAAGCTCAGGAAGTGGAAAGTCTACACTTCTGCACCTGTTAGGTGGTGTCGACAGACCGACATCGGGAAAAGTATATATACAGGGAGAAGATATATACAGCCTTAATAACGACAAGATGGCAATATTCAGAAGAAGACAGGTAGGTATCATATATCAGTTTTACAATCTTATACCTATACTTAATGTAAAGGAAAATATAACTCTTCCGTGTGAACTGGATGGAAGAGAGCCGGACAAGGCGGAGCTTGCAGAACTTATAAATACGCTTGGACTGGATGAAAGAATTAATCATCTTCCAAACCAGCTATCAGGTGGACAGCAGCAGAGAGTGTCTATAGGAAGGGCGCTTATTAATCATCCTGCCATAGTTCTTGCGGATGAGCCGACAGGTAATCTTGACAGCCGTTCAAGTGATGAGATAGTGGAGCTGTTAAAGCTGTCAAACAAGCGTTACAAGCAGACTATTGTAATGATTACGCACAATCTTGAAATAGCGAAAATAGCGGACAGGATACTTCGCATAGAAGATGGCAGAATGACTGAGGCTGCGCAGAAAGGACTATAAAGATATGAATGTGCTTAACAGACTTACAATAAAAAACTTAAAGTTAAACAGAAAGAGAACTATAGTAACTATAGTTGGTATTGTGCTTGCAACAGCACTTCTTGTAGCGGTTACGACTATTGCGACAAGTATGAGAGAGAGCCTTATTGTCAGACAGAAGCAGAAAGATGGAGACTTTCATTTTATGCTGTATGCGGTACCGGATGATAAGGTCAGTGGAATAGAGAACAACAGATATGTAGACAGTTTCTATACGATGAAACAGTTAGGATATGCATATCTTGATGGTTCGGTTAATAACAGCAAGCCATACCTTAATGTGCTTGCGCTTGATGACAAAGCATTTGAAAGCTCAAGTATAAAGCTCACAGAGGGAAGACTTCCGGTTAATGACAGCGAACTTGTTATATCAGCCCACATAAAGACCAATGGTGGGGTAAAGTATAATATAGGCGATAAGCTTACATTAGATTTAGGAGAAAGAGAGTATGCTGGAAGTAAACTCTATCAGAATTCGTACTATATAGATGGAGAAGAACTTGTAACCGATACAACAAAAACTTATACAATAGTTGGTATATGTGAACGTCCCGGATATGGTGAAGAAGCAAGAAGTGCGCCGGGTTATTCAGTGTTTACATCTGTCAACAGTGCAGCTTCCCAGCTTGCCAATACTGGGGTACCTGACAAGAATGTGTCCGATGATGATGTATTAGATGCCAATGCAAAGACAGTAAGCAGGGGAACTGACATATATTTAAGATATAATAAAGCCGGAATTAAAGAGGCGTATAGGGTAAGTGCAGATATTCTTGGAGTTGACAGGGATAAGTTTGAGAGCATAAATAGTAAGAGTTCAGTTAGTCTTAGTGATAGCGAATATGATAAATTTATAGAGAAACTTAGTAAAACATATGCTTATTACTTAAATGACTGGCTTATAAGATATGAGTCCAATAATCTGACTAATTCAAGCATAGCCTTTGTATACAATATGGCGCTGGTTGTGATAGTGATTATTATTGTGACATCGGCAGTATGTATAAGTAACAGTTTTTCGATATCAATAACAGAAAAGACAAAGCAGTATGGTATGTTAGCTTCAATAGGTGCTACTCCAAGGCAGATAAGAAGAAATGTGCTGTATGAAGCGGCAGCTTTAGGAGCAGCCGGAATTGTGGCAGGTATACTAAGCGGTCTTTTCGCTGGATATGTGCTTGTTATAATTGCCAATAAATATATAGGACTACTTTTTGAGATGACTATTGTATACAGGATATCACTTGCAGGTGTCGGTGTTGCAGTTATTCTTGCAATATTTATGATATTTTTGTCATCAATAAGACCAGCAGTAAGGGCATCGCGTATGTCGCCTATAGCAGCTATACGCCACAGCGACAATATAAAGATAAAGTCAAAGAAGCTTAAAACACCGGCGTATATTCATAAAATGTTTGGTGAAGGCGGTATTATTGCCTATAAGAATATGAAGCGTAATAAGAGTAAGTACAGAGTTGTTACTATATCTATATGTATAAGTGTAACAGTATTTATAGCGATGTATAGCTTTGTCAGTCTTCTTATGCAGTCAGCTGGAACTTATGCACAGGGAAGAGTTGATGTAAAGGCGCTTGTTATGTCAAGTAAATTAACTGACGAGGATGTCAGCCGTATGATTGATAATATAAACAGCAGCACACACGTAAGCGAGTATTCTTATGTACGTGGTGTAGAGGCGCAGTTTAAGGAAAAGCCTGACTATACAGATGATTATAAGAGGATATATAAGTCTTATATGGATGATAGTGGCAATAATGATAATGCAGGCAGCAATGATTCTGATACGAACTATTATATTAATATAATTTCACTTGGAAGGCAGCAGTATGAAACATTTGCAAAGAAAGCAGGCCTGACTGTTGATGAGGCAAAAAAAGGCGGCATACTTATCAACAAGACATATCAGTATAATGAGGAGCAGAAAGTAGAGTACTTTAATATATATAACTATAAAGCTGGTGATACTTTGTGCTATAAGGTTACAGGAAAAGGCAGCTATGGAAGCTCTGATATAACCGATGGCAGTTATTATTATATAAATGTGGTCGGCTGTGTAGATGAAAAGCCTCTCGGCTTTAGTAATATGTATGCATCTGGTGGTTATCTTGTAGTAAGTGATGAGTATATGAATAATTATTTCGGTGAAGATGGCGGCAGTTATGGTGACTCAGTTATCAATATTAACTGTGATGATGCAGATGCAGTAAGTAATATCCTTGTAAATGATTACGACATAGATATTTCCAATATAGTTAATCTTGCACAGGAAAAAAGAGAGAATGACGGACTTGTTATGCTTGTATCAATATTCCTGTATGGATTTATAATAGTAGTATCACTTATAGGTGTTACCAACATTTTCAATACGCTTACAACAAGTATGGAGCTAAGAAGCAGGGAATTTGCGATGTTTAGGTCTATAGGAATGACTGGCAGGGAGTTTAACAGAATGATAAGGCTTGAAAGTATATTCTATGGAAGTAAGTCACTTATAGGCGGTCTTATTCTTGGAAATGTGCTCTCATATATAATATATCTTGCACAGGGTTCAGGCTCAGGAATGGCATACAATATACCAGTGGCAGCCATAATAATATCAGTTGTGGCAGTTATCCTTCTGATATACTTTATAATGCAGTATTCGCTTATAAAGATAAAGCGCCAGAACATCATAGAAACTATAAGAGGTATAGAATAGTTGATTTTTTCAAATGTATTATATATAATCTCATAGGGAATTAACTACTATAATAGTAGGTAAAGGAGATAATATAATGCTGACACAATTTTCCAGAACAGAGTTATTATTTGGCAAAGAAGCTATGGATAAGCTTGCACACTCAAGAGTAGCAGTATTCGGAGTGGGCGGAGTGGGTGGTTTTGCCTGTGAAGCCTTGGTAAGAAGTGGTGTAGGCGCATTTGACCTTATAGATGATGATAAAGTATGTCTTACTAATCTCAACAGACAGATTATTGCGACAAGAAAGACAGTCGGTAAGTATAAGGTTGATGTTATGAAAGAAAGAATGGAGGAGATTAATCCGGACGTTGATGTGCGTGTGCACAAGTGTTTCTTTCTTCCAGAAAATGCCGATGATTTTCCATTTGAGGAGTATGACTATATCATAGATGCGGTGGACACGGTAACTGCAAAGATAGCTATTGTTATGAAGGCACAGGAACTTGGTATTCCGGTTATAAGCAGTATGGGTGCAGGAAATAAGCTTGACCCTACAGCTTTCAGGGTTGCTGATATATATAAGACAAGAGTGTGTCCGTTAGCAAAGGTTATGAGACGTGAGCTTAAGAAAAGAGGCGTTAAGAAGCTTAAGGTCGTATATTCAGAGGAGCAGCCAACAAGACCAATAGAGGATATGGCTATAAGCTGCCGTACTAACTGTATATGTCCTCCGGGTGCAGTCCACAAGTGTACTGAAAGAAGAGATATTCCGGGAAGTACAGCATTTGTTCCATCGGTTGTAGGACTTATAATAGCAGGAGAAGTTATTAAGGATATCGCGGGGAAGAATTAGTATGTATCATAGTTTGGGGCTTTTGCTCACAACGTCATTTAATAAAGGAATAAACAGATAAAAGGCTGTTGTATGAAACAGTATAATATGCAGGCAGGAAATATTGTATAATATCTGCATATTGTACAGATGAGGTTTCGTGCAGCAGCCTTTTTGTAGGTTTTTGTTAAGAATGGGAAAGGTTATAGGAAATAATATATGCATTTTTAGGAAATTAGCTATAATTTCCTAAAAATGGAAGAAAAATTTCCTGAAAGTGCTTGAAATTTTTCAATAAAGTCGTAACATTGTATTATAGAGATAAAAGTTTAAGCTAAATTAGTTGATTGTCTTGAAAAATGCTTGATTTACGGGCATATTCGCAGGTTTGCAAATTGATTTTACTACTCATTTACTACTTTTAACGGATTGAGCCTTGATATGCAAAAAGCACCTGCGGGCTGCCGGATAGACCGCTACACCACCTTACGCGGCACGTCGAAAAGAAAAAATAAAATAACACCACCTATAAGGCGGCGTTTCTCACTCCTACACTGGAGAACAGGAACGCTGCTTTTTTATGCCCTCATGTTACGCAGTAAGGGCAAATGAAGCCTTGATTTATGCGGCTCTTAGAGCGCGGAAATGAGAAATGCAAGGGTTGATACCTTTTCCCTCAAAACCGCGTTTCTACTGCGTAACAAATCCAACCAAAGGAGTGATGAAGCTATGGCAGTTTTCCGCGTGGAAAAGAACAAAGGTTATACGGTTATGAGCAACCACCATTTACGCAACAAGGAACTTTCCCTAAAGGCAAAGGGCTTGTTGTCGCAAATGCTCTCACTTCCCGAAGATTGGGACTACACCCTTGCAGGGCTGTCCCTTATCAACCGGGAAAGTATCGACGCTATCCGCACCGCTGTATGGGAGCTTGAAAAAGCCGGATATATCACAAGGCGGCAGGGACGCGACGAGAAAGGCAAAATGACCGCAATCGAGTACACCATTTACGAACAGCCGCAGCCGCCGGAATTGGATTGCCCGGTATTGGAAAATCCAACAGCGGATAACCCGATATTGGAAAATCCGACAACGGATAATCCGACGTCGGAAAATCCAACGCAATTAAATAAAGATATATCAAGAACTAACTTACCAAAAAAAGAAAAATCAAATACGGATTTATCAAGTACCCATTCCATTCCTATCCATTCCCTAAATCCCTTGCCTTATGGCGAGGACGAAGCAGCAGAGCCGCCGGAACGGAAAAGAACGGAAAGGAACGACGCTTACAGAGTGTATGAGGAAATCATCAAGGACAATATCGAGTATGACATTCTCTTGCAGGATATGAAGTTTGACCATGACCGTCTGAATGAGATTGTTGACATTATCCTTGAAACGGTCTGTACGTCAAGAAAGAAAATCCGTATTGCAGGGGACGATTACCCCGCCGAGCTTGTGAAGTCAAAGTTTATGAAGCTGGACAGCGAACATATCCGCTTTGTGCTTGACTGTATGCAGGAGAACACCACGAAAATCCGCAACATCAAGCAGTACCTAAAGGCGGTGCTTTTCAATGCCCCGTCTACCATTGACAGCTATTACACTTCCCTTGTGGCTCACGATATGGCAAGCGGCGCACTTGCACCGAGGAAGCCGAAGTACGGCGACCCGGACTATTACACCTACAATGAGGGCGAAAGCCTGTAAACGAAAAAAGGAGGATTTACCACATGGCACAGAAAACAGGAGCTTTAATTTTTGACGAAACCGCTGACCGCTACGATATTCGCTTTGATATTGCCGACTATTACGGCGGCTTGCATTGCGGCGAGTGCATGGACGTATTCACAGGCGGCAAATGGAAGCCTACCCGCATTGAATACGGGGACAACTGGTATCTTGTGGGTATCCGCGCCGAGGATTTGAACGGGCTGCGGGTACGGATTTAACGGGGCGGCGTGAAGAACGGACGCCCTTTTTTCACGCCCAAAAGCGGCGTACCACCTTAACACTATCACTACTACCGGGAAAGGAGGACGGTAAACATTGCAAGATGAAATCAACGAAAAAGTGGTTGCGCTCTCTGTCAAGGGAGCGAAGCTGACCGCTGAAACGCTGCAAAAGGCAATCAAAGCCATGCTTGCACAGGCAAAAAAGCAGCAGGAAAAACAGCCCCACGGGAAGCAGACCCTAAAGCAGCTTGCGAAGCAGAACGCGGGGCTATCCAACATTGAGATAACCGAGGGCAATATCAAAGCCTTTGAGCAGACGGCAAAAAAATACGGTATCGACTTTGCCCTAAAGAAAGACAGCACCGAAACGCCGCCCCGTTATCTCGTCTTTTTCAAAGGGCGGGACGCGGACGCTCTGACCGCAGCCTTTAAGGAGTTTTCCGCAAAGAAGCTGACACAGGAGCAAAAGCCCTCTATCCGAAAGGCACTTGCCACATTCCGGGAAGCTGCAAAGCAGCTTAACGCGAACCGTCAAAAAGTTAAGAACAAGGACAGGGAGGTGTCGTTATGAAGCCGAATATCAAGAAGCTGCTTATCCTAAACGCCCCCTATCTGCTCTTTGTGTATCTCTTTGATAAAGTCGGACAGGCGGTGCGGCTCTCGCCGGGGGCTGACCTCTCCGGCAAGCTGCTTTCCATTGGCAGCGGCTTTTCTGCCGCCTTTTCAAATGCCCTGCCGAGTTTTGCCCCTATGGACTTGCTTATCGGCATTGTCGGGGCTGTCGTTATCCGGCTTGCGGTCTATGTGAAAGGCAAGAACGCAAAGAAATACCGTAAGGGCATGGAGTACGGCTCTGCACGTTGGGGCAATGCCGAGGATATAAAGCCATATATCGACCCCATGTTTGAAAATAACGTGCTGCTGACGCAGACCGAAAGGCTGATGATGAGTAGCCGCCCGAAGCACCCGAAATATGCACGAAACAAAAACGTACTTGTAATCGGCGGCTCCGGCAGCGGCAAGACGAGGTTTTTTGTAAAGCCCAACTTAATGCAAATGCACAGCAGCTATGTTGTAACCGACCCAAACGGTTACACTATAAGAGGATAGAAAAAAGGAGCGTTTCACAAACGAAGATTTCTTGAAGAAGGGAGGTCAAAACCGTGGCTAAGAAAGAAGAAATCAAAATCACAGCCCTGTATGAGCGTCTGTCAAGGGACGATGAACAGGCCGGGGAATCAAACTCCATCCAGAATCAGAAAAAATACCTCGAAGAATATGCCCGTCAGAAAGGGCTGAGAAACATTCGCCATTTTTATGACGATGGTTATTCGGGTACGAATTTCAACCGTCCCGGCTTTGCCGCCCTGTTGGAAGAAATCGAAGCCGGACGAGTGGAGACCCTTGTGGTAAAGGATCTCAGTCGTTTTGGTAGAAACTATCTGCAAGTCGGCTATTACACGGAGATTCTTTTTCCGAAGAAGGGCGTTCGTTTCATAGCTATCAACAACAATGTGGACAGCGCCACCCCGCAGGACAATGACTTCACTCCGTTTTTGAACATCATGAACGAGTGGTACGCAAAGGACACCAGCAACAAAATCAAGGCGGTATTCAAGTCCAGAATGAAGGAAGGGCTGAGGTGCAGCGGCTCCATTCCCTATGGCTACAAGAGAGAACCGGGCGATAAGCAGACCCTTATCGTGGACGAGCCAGCTGCAGAGGTTGTCAGGAAAATCTTCCGGCTGGTATGTCAGGGCGTTACCACAACAGGCATTACAGAGATTCTGACCAAGGAAAAGGTGCTGATACCGTCTGCCTACGCTGCCATGAATCAGCCGAAGAACTGCCGTCACAAGGAAATTGCAGACCCTTACCGCTGGAATGCCACCACCATCGGCTATATCCTCGACAGGCAGGAATACCTCGGTCATACCGTGTTGGGCAAATCCATCTGCGAGAACTTCAAGACCAAGCAGCGCAGAGCCGCAACGCCGGACGAGCTGATGATTTTCCCCGATACGCATGAAGCCATCATCGACCAGGACACATGGGATATTGCCAGAAAGATACGCTCAAAGAAAAAGCCGAGAGTGGCGAACGGCACCTACTCCCACCGCCTGTCCGGGTTGGTGTACTGCGCCGACTGCGGGGCAAGGATGGGCTATATCAGCCCAGAAACCAAGCACAGCGGCAAACGCTATGATTCTGATTCCGCTTTCCAATGCGGCAACTACCGAAGCGCCACAAACGATTGCGTCTCCCACTATGTGAAAACATCGGTTCTGGAAGCGGCGATTTTGCGGGCAATTCAGGCGGTGAGCAGATATGTCCTTGAAAACGAAGCCGAGTTCATTGACCAGCTCAAAGCCGTTTGGAATGAGCATCAGGCAAGAGCGGCGGACAACGGACAGCAGGAGCTTGCCGAAGCGAAGAAGCGAATGACTGAATTGGACGAGAAAATTAGCAAGCTATATGAGAGTACCTTGAGCGGCTTACTGCCGGAGCGACAGGCACAGCGCATGATTCAGCAGTACGATGAAGAACAGCTTGTGTTGGAAAAGCGTGTTGCAGAGCTGGAAAGTCTGGTTCAGCAGGACGAGATCAAGCAGGTGGACGCATCCCGCTTCATCGCTCTTGTCAGGAAATATCGGGACTGCGAGGAACTGACCGACGCCATGCTCTATGCGTTCATTGACAGGATTGAGGTTCACGAAGCCACAGGCGGACGGACTATCTACCGCCAGCAGAACATTGATATTCATTTCAATTTCATCGGCAACTACTACCCGCCAGTCGAGACCGTTTCCGAGGAAGAACGCATCGCCGCTATCGAAGCCGAGCAGCTGCGGAAGAAGCAGGAAAAGGGCAAGCGGTCAACCGAGCGCAGAAAGCAGAAGCTGGACGCTCTGCGGGCGGCTGCGGAAGCTGGAGACCCCGAAGCGGTTACAAAATACGAGGAACATCTTGCAATTCAGCGTGAGCGAAATCAGAAACACCGTCAGAAGTTGCAGGAAGCCAGAGAAGCCGACCCGGAATATATCAGCCGGTTAGAGGAAAAGGAGCGCATCAAGCGTGAAAAGATGCTTGAAACGGAGCGCAAGCGGATGGAACGGGACAGCCGGAAAAAGAAGCTGACACGAGCTGAGCTGAAAGAAAAGGCAAAGACAGACCCCGAAGCAGCTAAGCAGCTGGAAGCAATGAGAGCCAAGGAAGCCGAAGCCAGACAGCGCAAAAAGGAGCGTGAGGAAGCGAGAATGGCGGCTGACCCCGAATATGCCGCTATGATGGCAGAACGGAAAGCGGAGTATGTCCGCACAAGGACTGCCAGGCGCAAGGCTGAACACGAAGCCCTTGTGGAGCTTGCCAAGACCGATGAAGAAGCCGTAAGGAAACTGGCAGAGAAGCGGAAATATCAGAGTGAAGCTACCGTCAGATGCTATCAGAAAATGAAAGCCGATGCGGAAGCCGGAGACCCCGAAGCCATCAGGCGATATGAAGCCACCCTTGCCAAGCGCAGAGATGAGTACCACAAAAAGAAAGCAAGACAGGAGGAAGTACCAGCATGAAGGAATTGAAGCCAAGAATCCACGAAAACGGCATCGACTACATTCTCGTAGGCGATTACTATGTGCCGGACTGGAAGCTGCCGGAGGAACACCGTCCCATTGGCAGGTGGGGCAATCTTCACAGGGCATATCTGCGGCAGTACCGCCCCGCCCTCTATTCGACCCTTGTCCTCTCAGGTGAGCTGCACACCTACCTTGCCGATCTGAACGAGCAGGCAACGGAAAGATGCAGTCTTATCATTGAGCAGATGGCAGAAGCCGAGGGCGTGGACGAAGCCTTGAAAGCCTCCGACCAGATGCTATGGGTGCAGTCCATGAACTCCATCCGCAGCCGAGCCGAGGAAATCATCAAGCGTGAGCTGATTTATGATTGACGGTCAAGAGCCGGAAAAAACGCATATTTGACGCTGGGAACGCTTCGGACGAGGAATGTATCGCCGGAGCGTTTTCCATTGAAAAATCGCCGTTTTCCCCAAGTCAAGAACCGGAGAAAACACCCGAAAAACACCCCTATTGCGTAACAGAGGCGCAGAAAGGAGCTTGCATGAGAACAGGGCTTACCAAGCAGGAAAAAACCACCGATATATGGTTTGACGAGAAAGAGCCGCTGATCTATATTCGCACACACAACACCGACCTCAAGAACAGGCTGACCGCCTATGCCGCAGCTCACCCCGGCGAGTGCCGCCAGACCGACGCAGACCCGGACACGGGCTGCATGGAATTTGAAATCCGCAAGGGGCGGTTCTCCTTTCGGCTGACCGCACCATACAGCGAGGAACGCCGCAGGGCGGCAAGCGAAGCGGCGAAAAAGTGCGGCGTTCATAGAAAAGTTGCACATTTGTATGGAGACAGGAATTGAAAAGTTCGCAATTTGCATGGTATAATCATATTAGATAGTTATATCGTTCAAAGGCTAAAAGTGATAAGTGGCGGTGCAAGGATATGCCGCTGGAAAGGAGCGGAAAATGGATTTTGAAGTCAGACAAGTCTACTACTCATACGGCAAAACGGTTGCATTGGACGGTCTTTCCTTTTCCGCGAACAGAGGAAAAATTGTTGGTCTGATTGGAGAAAACGGTGCCGGAAAATCGACTGCCATAAAGAGCATTTATCGTTTCCTTCCCCCGGACAAGGGCATGATTCTCTGGGACGGAAAAGATATTTTTTCTCTGCGCCCAGATACTTATCCAATTTCCTATATCCCTGACACGCCGGTTTTCTATGAGGAATTATCCCTGCTGGAACATCTGCATTTTACCAAGGCAGTCTACCCTCAAAGCGGCGCTTCCGAAACCGAGCTTCTGGAAAGGCTCGATATGCGTGAGCATCAAAACAAAATACCGTCTGCTCTCTCGAAGGGGACACGGCAAAAGCTGATGATTGCAATGGCGCTGCTGCGGGAGTTTGAAATCCTTATTGCGGACGAGCCGTTTTCAGGACTTGACCCCAAACAGATTGCAACGCTGAAAATCCTGCTGTTGGAGCAAAGAAGCAAGGGCAAACTCGTCATTTTATCCAGTCATTTGCTGGACGTGGCGGAGAATGTGTGTGACCAGTACGTCATTATGAAAAAAGGAAAATGCCTTGCGTCAGGCTCAAAAGAGGAATTGCTTGCGTCAACGAAACTTGGCACAAACAGCACCATGGAAGCGGTTTATTTAAGGTTGGTGGAACAGAATGAAATGTCAGGCTGAAATTCTGCTCTTAAAAAACAAGCTGCGGCTTATGAAGGGAACGCTCCGTCATGCGTGGCAACCCCTGTTGGGCTTTTTGATTGTCGGGGTCGCACTTGCATATCAACTCATTTTTGTGGTTGCTAAAGCCGGACGCGGAACGGCAGTTTCTTCGCAAGGGATTCTCTATGTTCTGCTGGCCGTGGTGACAATCAACCTGATCCGTGTTTTTCTAAACCAGACGCCCGTGTTCAGAATGGAAGCCGCATCGGTGATGTTGACCTACAATACAAAGCAGTTTTACAAAGTGCTTTGCAGAAAACAGGGATTGTCAGTTCTGCTTTCGATTTTCATCGCGGGAGTATTATCCTTTATTCTAAGCGGTTTTCTGTTTGATGCTGCGTTCGGAAAGCTGTTTGGGCTGCTTGCGCTCTATGGCTGCAACTGCTCTTTTCTTTCGTGGATTTTCTACCATTTACAGAGCAAAGCTAAATGGCTGTCACTCCCGATTTTCGCAGTATGCTCCGTCCTGTTGATACTGCACTCGTTCCTCTCCATCGCATTGTTGGTTGCTTCGCTGTGCGCTCTCTGGCTTTATGCGCAGCGTGTTTTGCGCCTGAATCTGCCGAAGTATTTTGAACGGTTGCAGTTTCTTGAAATGTCTGCAACGGCGTTAAGCCATAACGACTATGTAAAAATGCGGCAAATGGCGGAAGAAAATCGCCCGTCCTATGTCAGCGCCCCAATGCTCCATCATTGGAAACCAACGAAGCGTACCGCTCTGTGGATGAAGAGCCTGCTTGAGATCCTGCGGATGCAGAAAAGGATACTGATTCTGCTGGCGCTTCTTTTGTTCGCCGGGTGGCTTGTGTGGCGAACGGATTTACTGACCTTTGTCCCGCTGCTTGAGAATCCTTCCATAACGAAGGGCATCGCCGGATTTTGTGTGGCAACGGCTTTCGGTACGCTTCACCAGCTTTTGATTCAACAGGTAAAAGCCGTTTCGGACAAACGCTTGCTGGGCTTGTCGCTTCCATTTACAACGGAGCAAATTATCCTGTCCTACGGTGTGAATGCAGCCGCAATCAACCTGCTGCTTACCCTTGCTGTTGGCTTTCTGTACTCCGCTTTTTCGCTGCGGTTGCTTCTTTTGTGGGGCATTGAGGGCATTGCCTATTTCGCCGTATGCTGTGCTTCTGTGTACGACGTGAGATTCAAGCGCGGAATATCTACGGCAGCGAATGTACTGCTGTTTGCAAGCGTATATTACTGCCTGATGATTTAGGGAAATACCTTTATCGGAGTACAGTTTATCAGCCGAATACTCTGAACCAGACCGTTATCGCATATCGCAATGACAACGCAAAGATAAATTGCGGTTTTGACAAGTCTGAATGATAGAAAGCAAAGCCGGAATCAAGTATAATAGAGTTGCGAAAGGAAGGAGGTGTTTTCCGTGAGCAAAAACCTTGCTGATAATATCGTTGCCCTGCGTAAAAAGCACGGGCTGTCACAGGAGCAGTTTGCAGAAAAAATCGGCGTTACCCGTCAGGCTGTTTCCAATTGGGAGCGTAGAATTGCGACGCCGGATGTTGAAACCCTCGACCTGATAGCAAAGCTGTTTGATACGGATTTGACTGCAATGGTGAATGGAGAAAGCACAGGAACAGAGAAACCAAGGGATACGCTGCGATACCGGCGGGTGCTGTTGCTTGCGTCTGCCGCACTCACGGCAGTGCATTTCGTTCTCGCATTTTCCGGCAGGATTCCTATGTTCCCAGTGGTTATCGCCCCCGGCGTCCTTTTGGGAATATCTTTGCTGATTCACTTTGTTTTTCTCCATACCACCGCACAGAATGACTTTTCTATCATTGCAGGGTTTGACAAGAAAAAAGACAATTCTGAGATTGTAAAAAAGCAGCTCGCTACAATCGACCTGCTGAATCTTGCCTTTGTATTATTTCTTGATGTTCTGTTTTTTCTCATGTACGCCGCTCCCGAAGAAGATATGCACACAGCCGGATTGATACTATTGGGCATATATTCCCTGTCTTTGGGAACAATCGTTATAGGTGTGAATCTGAAAATGAAATCAAGATAGACCCATCTGATGGGTACTGTATTCTTTCTATCTGCTGCTGATAGACTTGAGGCGGCTTCCAGCTTCTCGAAAGATATGCCGAGCGATGTAAGTGCGAAGAAAAAGCTACAACTGAATAACAATCCCCAAAGCGATCAACCGTTAAAAGTTGGTCGCTTTTGTTTTGCCCATTTTTGAGAAAGGAGCTACGCCATGAGCAAGGAAGAATTTGAAAAATTGGAGCATGAGAAGTATGTGCTTGAAAAGAAGCTGACCGCAGCGAAGCACAAGGAGAAGCGGTTGCAGAGCGAATTGAAACGCCTGACCAGAGGTGAGCGCACGCACCGCCTTTGCACCCGTGCCGGGATGCTGGAAACCTTTTTGAGAAAGCCGACCGTCTTGACAGACGATGACGTGATGGAGCTTTTGACCTTCATCTTCCACAGCGAAGCGGTTCAAAAGAAGCTGAATCTGCTGATTGAGAACCGGGAAAACGAGCTGACAACGGACGGGAGCTAAACCCTCGGCTTTGGACGAGGGCGCAATTATACACCACCTAAAGGTTGTGCATTGCGTTCTGCCGAAAGCCCCTTGCAGGGAGCCTGATGATTTCCGCAGCTTTCGCTCCAATCATCCAGCGGAAGCTACACTTCCCCTGCGCTGGCTAAAGCCAGCTACCCCTTTGTAGAATTGCCGTCCAGAAACGATTTCAGAGCAATCATTTCTGACCGACAAGTTTTGTTTGACCGTGCCGAAAAGCAGCGGTCATTTTTTATTGCGCCGAGAAAGGAGATTCAACAAAATGCCTGTTCCCCATCTGAATATACGCATCGTCCAGCGCAGCAAGGGCAGCTCCGCCGTTGCCGGAGCAGCCTATCAAGCCGGAGAAAAACTGTTCTCCGAGTACGACCAGAAATCCAAAGACCACCGCAGGAAACAGCCCGAAGTTGTTTATACGGAGATCCTGCTTCCGGCAAACGCACCGCCGGAATATGCAGACAGGGCAACGCTCTGGAACTCTGCCGAAGAAGCAGAGAAGCAATGGAACGCACAGCTTGCAAGGCGTTTCGTGCTTGCCCTGCCGAGGGAAGTGCCGCTTGAAAAATGTCCGCAGATGCTAAAGGAATACTGCGAGGAACAGTTTGTTTCCAAAGGAATGTGCTGTGACTTTGCGATACACGACCCTGACCCACCGGGACACAATCCGCACTGCCATATCATGCTGACCATGCGAGCCATTGACGAAAACGGAAAGTGGATGCCCAAGAGCCGCAAGGTCTATGACCTTGACGGGAACGGCGAACGCATCAAGCTCCCCTCCGGCAGATGGAAAAGCCACAAGGAGGATACCGTTGACTGGAACGAGCAGTACCACGCCGAGGAATGGCGGCACGGCTGGGAGATTGTGCAGAACCGTTATCTTGAAATGTCGGGAAGCCCCGAACGAGTGGATATGCGTTCATATGAAAGGCAGGGACTTGATATTGTCCCGACAGTCCATATGGGAGCCGCCGTCTGTGCTTTAGAGCGCAAGGGCATTGAAACCAATATCGGCAATCTGAACCGGGATATAAAAGCGGCGAACCGCATGATGAACGCCGTCCGCAGAACCATCAAAAATCTGCGGAGCTGGATTGCGGAGATTCTGGAAGCTACCAAAGCCGCCCTTGCGAAAACGGAAGCGGATAAGAAAAATACTTCCCCCACGCTTACCGCACTTCTCAGCTCTTATCTGAATCTGCGAAAGGCGGAGCGCAGCGAGTGGTCGAGATACGGACAGCAGAAAGGCACGGTCGATGACCTGAAAGCCGTTTCCCAAGCTATGAACTATTTGCAGAACCATGAACTTTTCACGCTGGAAGATTTGGACGCAGCCTTGCAAGGCGTGAATGAGAAAGCCGGAACAATCAGCGCAGCTATGAAGAAAGCCGAGAAGCGGATGCAGGTCATTACGGGCATTCAAAGAGCCGTTGCCGATTTCAAAACACACAAGGCAGTCCACGACAAGTATCTGAAAATCGGCTGGAGAACAAGGCAAGCCGCCTTTGCGGAAAGCCACAGGGACGAGCTGGACAGCTTCAACAAGGCGTTCCGTTATCTGAAAAAACAGGGCGTTGATTTGAATGTCGATCTCGATGCTCTGCAAACGGAATACGACGGTCTGAAACGTTCCCATGCTGAGCTTGCCGGGCAGCTTGCCGCCGTCAGAGAGGAATTGAAGCCGATGAAGGATATTCGCTATTGGGTCGGCAAAGTCCTTGCGCCGGAACAGGCGGTTGAGAAGAAGCCCGAACCGAAGCACTCCGTAACCGAGAGATTGAAGCACGATTCGGGACAAGGGAAGCAGCAGCCGGAGCGGAAACCCACACAGCACAAAAAACAGGATATAGAGCTTTAAGGCACTTGCCGTTTTCCTTGTGAAAATGTCAGGTGCTTTTTTTGTTCCCGGAAAGGATGATGCAATGAACGTATTTGAAGCGGTCAAGCAGACCGTGACCACACGACAGGCGGCGGAGCTGTACGGCATCCGTGTCAACCGTCACGGAATGGCAGTCTGCCCATTTCACAATGACAAGAATCCGAGCATGAAGGTGGACAAGCGTTTCCATTGTTTCGCTTGTCAAGCGGACGGAGATGCCGTTGATTTTGTTTCCCGGCTGTTTGGACTGCCAAGCCGGGAAGCTGCCGTGAAATTGGCGGGGGACTTCGGCATCCGCTACGACAGCGGACGCAAGCCCTCTGTCAGAGCAAGGATAAGAGAACCCACCCCGGAACAGAAATATCGAGCGGAGGAAACCCGTTGCTGCAAGGTGCTGACCGATTACTACCATCTTCTCCGGGAATGGAAAGAGCAGTATGCGCCGAAGCAGTCGGAGGACGAATGGCATCCCCTGTTCGTGGAAGCGTTGCAGAGAGAAAGCCATATTGAGTATCTGCTTGATATTCTCCTGTACGGCAGTGACGAAGAAAAGAAAGCCCTTGTGACCGGGCAAAGAAAAGAGGTGATGGAAATTGAACGGCGAATTGCAGGACACACAGCCGAATATGACCGTGGAGGAAGTCAGAGAAAGTCTGGACTTGACCGATAAGGGGGCCGTCAAAAACAGCATACGGAACTGCCTGACCGTATTTCAGAACGACCCCGTTCTGCAAGGTGCTGTCAGGTACAATATTCTCACGGAACGCATTGATATTGTGAAGCCCCTTTGGTGGAGCAAGCCGACAGCGACCTTGAACGATACGGACTTTAATTATCTCATGCTCTATCTGGAGGACAAGTACACACTGACCAGCGAGAAGAAAATACAGAAAGCAATCTCCATTGTCGCGGACTGCAACAAGTACCACCCCATCCGGGACTATCTGAACAGTCTGGAATGGGACGGTACGGAGCGCATCCGTTACGCCCTGCCCCGGTTCCTCGGCGTGGAGGACAGCGAGTACACCTATGAATGTCTGCGCCTGTTCATGCTGGGAGCAATCCGCAGAGTGTTCAAGCCGGGCTGCAAGTTTGAGGTGATGCTCTGTCTGGTGGGCGGTCAGGGCGCAGGAAAGTCCACCTTCTTCCGGCTGCTGGCGGTCAGGGACGAATGGTTCTCCGATGACCTGAAAAGGATTGACGATGACAATGTTTACCGCAAGATGCAGGGACATTGGATTATCGAAATGTCCGAGATGATCGCCACCGCCAACGCCAAGAGCATTGAGGACATTAAGTCCTTTATCAGCAGGGCAAAGGAAACCTACAAAGTGCCGTATGAAACCCATCCGGCAGACCGACTGCGGCAATGCGTGTTCGGCGGCAGCTCCAATACGCTGGACTTCCTGCCCCTTGACCGAAGCGGCAACCGAAGGTTCCTGCCCATCATGGTACACGCAGAGAACGCCAAGGTTCACATTCTGGAGGATGAAGCCGCATCGAGGGCGTATATCGACCTGATGTGGGCAGAAGCAATGACCATCTATCGGAGTGGTTCTTTTCGCCTGACTCTCTCAAAGCAAATGAACAAGGAGCTGCGGGAACTGCAAAAGCAGTTCATGCCGGAGGACACCAAGGCGGGGCTGATACAGTCCTTCCTTGACAATTATAGCGGCACACAGGTCTGTTCCAAGCTGATCTATGCGGAAGCTCTGAACCATTCCTTTGACGAGCCGAAGCAATGGGAAATCCGGGAGATCAACGAAATCATGAACAACAGCATCGAGGGCTGGACAGCGTTTTCCAATCCCCGCATCTTTGCCAGGTATGGCAGACAGCGGGGCTGGGAACGAGCCGCTTCCGGCAACGAGCCAGCGGCAACAGGCTCAATTTTGCCGGACGGCTTTCGTGAGCTGACCGAGGAAGAAGCCCAACAGATAGAGCTTCCGTTCTGAAAGGCAGACCGTGTTGCCGACCCGGTTGCTGTCCCGTTGCCGACCCCGTTGCCGGGCTAACCCCTTGAAAGCCCTTTATCCATAAGGCTTTTTTCTTCTCTGACAACGAAAGCAACAGAGAAATCAAAGAAAAGAATAAAAATAGTATAAGAGACGGACAGGACGATGTTGCAGGTTTTTTGAAGCCCGTTGCCGGACTTCGTTGCCGACACCCACCCTGTCCGGCTTTTTGCGCACACAGGGCAACGCCGGAAATCAGTGGGTCAAAATGAACCACTGATTTTAACCGCAGCACAGGCGGAATCAAATGACAACTTTTGTCACTTGATGTAGGGCGGTTCAAAACGAACCACCCCACTTTGCAGGGCAAATTCCGTAAAATGAGCTGTTGGTTACGCCGTGCAGCTGTTGCCATACACACAAAATCAAGTGGTCAAAATGACCTCTTGATTTTCAGAACCTAATTTGGGAGGTATTGAATGAAAGAAACGCCAAACACAGCAAAGGAACACAAGGGCATTCCGGCAGGAACGTTCAACATGAGGATAGGCGGCACCACCTATGTTGTCTGCGTTCATTTCAGCAAGGAGAGCAAGGACACGCTGGAAGATAAGGTGAAACGCCTGATGCGTGACGATGTAAAAGCCGCCAATTTCTAAAGTGAAAATTATCAGTAATACTTCCGTTTTCTATCTTGACAAAACTGTTCCGAAAGGAACGGTTTTAATCGAGTGTGGAAAGCTCTTGCAGCGGGGCGGGTACAAAATCAAGGTGCTAAACACCATCAATTTCAAGAAATCCATGCGGTACAATCCCTTCGCCTATCTGCGCAGCGAAAAGGATATTTTGAAACTGGTAAATACCATTATCGCCAACACCAAAGGCGACGGGGAAAAATCCGGCGAGGATTTTTGGGTGAAATCGGAACGGCTTTTTTACTGCGCCCTTATCGGCTACATCTGGTACGAAGCCCCGGAGAATGAGAAAAACTTTACGACGCTGCTTGAAATGATAAATGCGTCGGAAGCCCGCGAGGACGACCCGGAATTTCAATCCCCCGTTGACCTCATGTTTGAACGCTTGGAGGAAAAAGACCCGGAACATTTTGCGGTGCGCCAGTACAAGAAGTTTTTGCTGTCTGCCGGAAAAACAAGAAGCTCTATCCTCATTTCCTGCGGTGCGCGTCTTGCCCCCTTTGACATTCGGGAACTGCGCGAGCTGATGGAAACCGACGAAATGGAGCTTGACACCTTAGGCGACCGAAAGACCGCGCTTTTTGTTATTATCTCCGACACCGACGACACCTTTAACTTTGTTGTATCAATCCTTTACACACAGCTTTTCAATCTGCTTTGTGACAAGGCAGATGATGTGTACGGCGGGCGGCTACCTGTTCATGTGCGCTGTCTGCTTGACGAGTTTGCAAATATCGGGCAGATACCGAAGTTTGAAAAACTCATTGCCACGATAAGGAGCCGCGAAATCTCCGCGTCCATCATCTTGCAGAGCCAGTCGCAGCTAAAGGCTATCTACAAGGACAACGCCGATACCATTGTCGGCAACTGCGATACGACCCTGTTCTTGGGCGGCAAGGAGAAAACGACCCTTAAAGAAATGTCGGAAATCTTGGGGAAAGAAACGATTGACAGTTTTAACACTTCCGAAACGCGAGGACGGGAACTTTCCCACGGGCTGAACTATCAGAAGTTAGGCAAGCAGCTTATGAGCGAAGATGAAATTGCGGTCATGGACGGCGGGAAATGTATCTTGCAACTACGCGGGGTGCGTCCGTTCTTCTCCGAAAAATACGATATTACCAAACACCCGAAGTACAAGTACCTTTCCGACTTTGACAAGAAAAATGCCTTTGACATGGAAAAGCACTTGCGCCGCCGTCCTGCAATCGTAAAGCCGGACGAGGTATTTGACTATTACGAAGTTGACGAAGCAGATTTGCAGGAGGATACAGAATGAATAAGCGTATCAGAAAGAAAAAGGCAAAACAGCAGCTAATCCGGGCTATCAGCGGGCTTGTGGAAGCTGCCGAGGAAATGCAGCGGGAACAGGAACGCAGGACAAGACAGGCAGGTATTTCCTATATCAAGTATATCGAAGCTGTCCGGGAACGGCAGTACGGCATTAAGCCTGTCTACACACCGCTTTTTGAAAAGGAGGGAGCTTAAAGTAAAAATAATAAACACGGGCTACATGGTACGCGCCCCTACTCCTTGCGCGTATCGCGGCAGGAAGCCGCACCCTTACAACTGAATACCGCCGCGCCGCAGAAACATACGCAGCGCGGGGACTTATGACCGCGGCAGTTATCGAAAACTGACCGCCGTTTTTTATGCCCTTTTTCGGGCAGCCGCACAGCGGCAGAAAGGAGTTATATTATGGCATTTTTCAACAGCGCAGTAGGCGTTTTACAGACACTCGTTATCGCTCTCGGAGCAGGTCTTGGCATTTGGGGCGTTATCAACCTCTTGGAGGGCTACGGAAACGACAATCCGGGCGCGAAAAGCCAGGGCATGAAACAGTTCATGGCTAATTAAAGGGAACAAAAAGAAAGGAAAAACCAATCCAGACGGTATCAGCGGCAGGCTACAAGAATAAATTGTGATTTCACAAGATTGGTGCTATAATAAGAGAAAAGTTCC
>ERZ791645.77-NODE-77-length-85536-cov-5.292217_pt1 | contig 85536 bp, 64 predicted proteins | sample MGYA00509939_ERZ791645 | MGnify/ENA primary metagenome ERZ791645 (study PRJEB30046, sample SAMN00715249) | human gut metagenome | study: EMG produced TPA metagenomics assembly of the A metagenome-wide association study of gut microbiota in type 2... | reverse complement strand
AAGCTCACCGACTACGGTGCTCTCAACTCCATGACATTTGTGCAGTGGAGAAACGAGATCAACCACCTCACAAAACGTTTGGGTGACATCCGAGCTTCGGAATCCAACATCGGCGCTTGGGCTCGCGTCTACGGCGGTGAGTCGCAGTGGAAGAGCAATTCCGAAATCGAAATGGATCACACCACTATCCAAGTGGGTGCTGACTACCGCATCAACAACCACTGGATTGTGGGCGGCGCGTTCTCCTACACAGATTCGGATGCAGATCTCGTCAAAGGGCAGGCCAAGGGCGACTCCTACAGTTTTGCCGCCTATGCGACGTACATGGCCGATGGAGGCTCATACCTTGATTTGATCGCCCGTTACGGCTATCTCGACAATGAGATGACTTCGGGCAACATGAGCGTCGACACCCAGTCCAATGCGTTCAGCCTCTCGGTTGAAACCGGACACATGTTCCGCATCATGGAGCAGGCCTACATTGAGCCGCAGATTGAAGTCACCTACGGCTTCATTTCCGGCGACGACGCGACGGCGTCCAACGGTGTCAGACTGGATCAGGACGATTTCCAATCACTCATTACCCGCGTGGGTGTGCGTACCGGCTTTGAATTCCCCGAAAAAGCGGGCACGATTTACGCCATGCTCTCCTACTCCTACGATTTCTTGGGCGACGCTGACGGCACGGCTTCTCAGGGCGGATTGCGCGAAGCACTCAACGAAGACCTCGGAGGCGGCTGGGTGAGCTACGGTATCGGTGCCCAGTTTAAGCTCGGCGACAACGCGTTTGCCTATGGTGAACTCGAACGCACCTCGGGCGGAGAGATCGACAATCCGTATCTCTTCAACGTTGGATTCCGCTGGAATTTCTAGACCAGTCGTAACGTCTGATTAAGCAACCGGAAGTCTTCTTCTTGAAGATTTCCGGTTTTCTGCACCATAAGTGACACAGACCGGTCGACTGACGGCGAACTGAGCTTTGGTGTCGGAGGACACCGGCAGAACCTTCGTTATCTTCCGGGAATCGTTTGAAATGCCTAACGGAAAGAGATATAGCGAAAGCTACCGCAGCAAAGATCGGTACTTGATCATTCGTCCGATTCCGGTCTTTTCAATCTGCCCGACCTTCAACAAAGCATTGACCGCTGTGTTGGCCGAAGTTCTCGACACGTTCAGCAAATTCATAATTTCAGTCATTGAAAGCGTATCGCGTGTTTCGAACAGTGCCCGACAACGTTCCGTCGTTGTTCCTCGTTGCTCGTCCTGAATCTTAGGCAAGACGATGCGAAACACTCGTCTGGTTGCCTCCAGCTTCGGTTCCGCACCGGAATTGGCGTATTCACGCCAAATCATCGGGAAGCCAGAACCGTAATTCTCCATCCATCCCAAGCGCCTAAGAATATCGGCCAAGCGCTCATTGCGACACTTGCTCACGCCTTCCAAAACGATATCGTCAACGCTCAGTCGTCCCGGAATGCTTCCGTAGGACAGAAATTCGAATCGATTCGGAAAGATCGAGACTTTGGTCGGTTCCGACTGCGAATAATCGCGGTGAACAGCACAATTGACCAGTGCCTCTCTCAAAGCCTTTGGAGGCCAAGCGAAATGGCGTTTGTTTGCAAGTTCCCCTGTTTTGTGGATCAACTCCGGATTGATTGCGGCAAACATGGCGAATGCCTGGTCAATTTGTCTCAACAGAGATCCTGAGAATTCGCGAACAGAAAGCGATGCTGAGTCTTGAGAAAAAGTTCCGACCACAAGTTTTGTCCGGTTCTGATCCGAGAGCAGTTCACCCAATTGCGTGAAGCGGTCGGCGTCATCAACCAAGCCCAACCGCAGAAAATGCGCAGAAGAAAAACTGACGTTGTATTTCTTAAAAATGTCCGCAGTTTCTCCGAACCTGAGATCTGTTTGTCGACTCAATCGTGATTCCCAGGGCTGGGGTGAACTGTCGCGAATCATGTCGCGAATTTCTTCTTCCGTAGCAGTAACAGACATAGATCCGTCACGCACATAGGCGCCACCCGTATACCGCTTACCTTTCAACGCATAAGGCCTATCCTCGCCGGGTTCGACAGACACTCGCAGGACGTACGTGCAATTGCCTGCCGAAATAACCTTCGTTGAAACCATATCAATAAGGACGGGCTCAACTTCTGAACGGCAAAATTCTTGAACCGTACGTGAAATCACATTGACTGCCTTCTTGCTGAGTCCTTTCGTGATTCCATCATCGGTTACTCCGAGATACAGATCTCCGCCAATCGTGTTTGCAAAAGCGAGCAGCGTCTTTTTGGCCGTTTGGCTCCAACCTTCTTGGAATTCGACACGTACACTCCGGCATTCAGGCAACTTTTCTATCACTTCTCCTCCCGAATTGAGCTTTTTGCTATCAATCTATCAGTCTTATTGACAGATTGATAGAAAGCCGTGACAGAAAATGCCATTTCTCGGTACGCCATAGCGCCCAAGTCCTGTTCCGTCAAAACCATGGATTTCCGTCAAAAAAAAACGGGAATGAAGCCTGAGGAAGGTGCTGTCAGCCCAATAGAGACAAAAGCACAAGACTCAAGACATATCCGCCGTTGTTTGCAACTCAAACAACTCAACGGTTCTTCTCTCAACGTATCGTGCGGTTAGATACCACAAGGTAGGATGCAAGCATTTTTCCGCGATTGCTTCCTTATCGGAATTGCCCGCTTCACAGCTTCACATCACAAAACTCCACAAGGCCAGCAACACAACCTGACCGGTGAGAATTCGCAGGAACATCGCCAGCGGATACACCGTGGAATAGGCAATCGCCGAAGAGTCCTTTTCGGAAATCGTGTTGGCATACGCCAGCGTCGGCGGATCAGTCGTCGCACCCGCCAGCAGTCCGACGATGAGGTGGTAGTTCATCTTGAACTTGATGCGAGCGAGGACCCCCGTGATGATGAGCGGAACGACCGTGATAACCAGGCCAAGCGCCACGTAAAGCAAGCCGTTGCCATCGATGAAGGCGCTGACAAAGCGATCGCCCGCGCTCAAGCCCACACTCGCCAAAAAGAGCGCAATGCCCATCTCTCGAAGCATCAGGTTGGCCGAGTGTGTTGTGTAGGTTATGAGCTTGAAATGCGGCCCCCAGTAACCCAGGAGGATGGCCACGATCAATGGACCGCCGGCAAGACCAAGCCGCAGTGGAACGGGCATGCCCGGAATCGCGATGGGCAGAAAGCCAAGCAAGATGCCCAGTACGATGCCCAGGAAAATCGAAATGATGTTTGGATGATCGAGCTTTTGCACCTGATTGCCCAAGCGATCAGCTAGACGCTCAATCGAGCGTTGCGGACCGACGCAGTAGACCTGATCGCCCATCTGCAAATGCAAGTTCTGGTACGGGAAAAGCGTCATACCGGCACGGAAGACTCGTGTGATATTGACGCCGTCATAGCGGCTCAGATGCAGTTCTCCCAGGCGCATCCCGTTGACCTGATCCTTAGTAATCAGAATGTTGCGGGCAATCAACGGCGAATGCGCCGTCGCAAGATCAATGTCGGTTTCCTCCTGCCCAAAGAAAGCAACGATCGCGGCCTTAGACTCGGCTCCTGACACTATTCTCAGCTTGTCACCCACAAATACCTGCGTGTCAGGACTCGGACTCGTGATCACGCCATCGTGCAGAACTCGTGAACAAATGAACGCTCTGCCGATGAAATCTCGAATGTTGCGCATCGTCTGACCGTTGATGCCGGCGTTAGTGACTGACACATGAAAGAAGATGGGTGCGTCGCTGTTGGCGCTCGCCTCTTCGTCCCAATGCCGATCTTCCTCTTTAAGATTGATGCGAAACATCTTTCTTAAAATTACTGCCGACGTGATGATGCCAACCACACCCAACGGATAAGCGCAGGCATAGGCAATGGCGATGTTCTCACCTTTGTAGCCCAACATATCGAGCGCTTCCTGCGTCGCACCGAGGCCCGGCGTATTAGTGACAGCGCCGTAATGAACACCCAAAATCTGAGGCAGCGTCACGGTACCTTGCAAAACCAGAAAGAGCGCGATCGTCACGAGAATGCTCAAACCCACCGCCAACAAGGTGAGCAAATTGAGCTGCAAGCCGCCGCTTTTGAAGGACGAAAAGAAGGAAGGCCCGACCTGCAGACCGATGAAGAACACAAAGAGGATGAGCCCGAAATCTCGAAGGAAATTGAGAACCGTTCCGTTGACGGTGATGCCGGCGTAGCTCACGGCCAGAGCGACAAAAAGAACGAAGGTGACGCCAAGCGAAATGCCGAACACCTTGATGCGTCCCAAGGCCATGCCAAGTGCAATGACCACCGAGTACACCAAAAGAATGTGACCGATTGAATCGGTATCCGTCAGAAGCGGCATCATCCAGTCCATGCACGACCTCCTACACGCTCTGTTACTCTTTTGAGAACTATACTCTGCGGCAACAAACGCTACGGATTAAAACAGACTTGAGGAGTAAAAACAGCATGCCTAAGGCAATCATCGTCGGCGCAACATCCGGAATCGGCAAGGAAGTGGCACTGCAGCTGCTTGCCAAAGGCTGGGAACTCGGCATTGCAGGAAGACGAACTGAGCGTCTCGAAGAAATCAAAGCCCAGGCACCGCAACGAATCCATACGCGACGCATTGACGTGCGCTCCAACGATGCCGCAAGTGACCTGCTTGCTCTGATTGCCGATCTTGGTGGAATGGATCTGTACATCCATTGCTCCGGCATCGGATGCCAAAACACCGAACTTAATCCTGACGCAGAACTCAACACCGTTGCAACCAACGTCGAGGGCTTCGTGCGTCTTGTGGATTGTGCCTTCTCCTACTTTCTCGGTAAAGACGGCGGACATCTGTGCATCATCAGTTCCATTGCGGGCACCAAAGGCCTCGGAGCCGCCTGCGCCTACTCCGCTTCGAAGGCCTTCCAGAACACCTACCTGGACGCTCTGGAGCAATTGTCTGTGATGCGGAAATGTCCCATGACCTTCACCGATGTGCGCCCCGGTTTTGTCGATACGGATCTGCTCGCTGACGGCAAGAGCTACCCGTTCAAAATGAACGTCACGGACGTCGCCTTCTCCATTGTCAAGGGCATCGAAAAGAAAAAGCGCGTCCTAGTCATTGACTGGAAGTACAAGCTACTCGTCTTTGTCTGGCGTCTGGTGCCGCAGTGTCTGTGGAAGTTTTTTCCGATCAAGAGCTAAGTTCAACTTCGGCTACTGTCAAAACTGGTCGTCAGTTACGAAGCTCGTTTCGCCAAGTTCTGTCACATTCGGAAAGTCAGTGGCTTTCTGCTAGAAATCGGTGCGACTTTACCAATGTTCGCACACCGTTAGGTTTGAATATTCAGGTGCTCACCGTTTAAGAAGTTTTTGTTGCTCCTGTCACGGAAACGAACAGTTGAACAAATCGGAGTTCAAAGCAAAAGGGGTGAAAAAGCCTCGGTAAGTTAACCGTGAAATCAGTTCTTTTAGGAAAAAACCTGCTTCTCTAGGGGCTGTCAGAGTTCTTGCAGCGACTCTCACAATCACATGTCTGATTCGCACAACGAAATAGGTTCAGTATCCGTTCAATAATGTGTGACCTTCCGCACTTTGGAAGAAACCCGATAAAAAGTCACCCTCTCGATACGAAACCGAAAAGGTTGAGTCAAATCAGGCAATAGAGATGTTGGAAATTTCTGCCTCAGGTTGGATTTTCCACGGACGGATGCGCCTTTGAATCAGCCAATGTGCCTAGACAAATCCCCTTGGCAACTCCTGTTGTTGTTTTTTATCCTAGGGTTAACCCCCCCTGATGACACTTTTTCCCACTTTTTTCTTGGTGTCTCAATCTCCTTGGTGCCAATATCGCCCTGTCCGTCAGGACTTCGCCGGGCTGAGCTATGTCTTTGCAAGAGTCCATGGCTCATGTTCCGGCCCGGCGGTTTTTGCAAAAAACATTTTTTTACTTGCAGGTCTTGTTTAGACCAGGAGAAAAAATCATGAAAAAGACTTTGGCTGCTGTTGCAGTTCTCGGTGCCTTTGCTGGTTCCGCTCTGGCTGCTGACGTTCAGCTCTACGGTATTGTGGATACCGGTCTGCGTTACATGCACTTTGATGGCGACGCAGCTGCTGCTGGCTACGATGCTACTGACGCATTCGAAATGAAATCCGGCATGCAGTCCGGCTCCCGCTTCGGCCTCAAGGGCACGGAAGATCTCGGCAATGGCCTGACAGTTGGCTTCATCCTTGAAAATCAGTTTGACTCCGACACTGGCGCTCTGAAGAACGAAGACTCCTTCTTCCATCGTGAATCGAGCCTCTTCCTCGAAGGCAGCTTCGGTAAGATTGCTGTGGGTCGTATTGGTTCCATCAACAACGGTGTGAGCTCCTGGGCTCAATTCGGCATGCTGTCCGCTTTCGGTACTTCCTGGGACTACTCCGCTCAGGTGGGTACCTGGGCTGTTGGTGCCGGCATGTGGGATAACATGATTGCCTACCAGACCCCGACCTTTGCTGGCTTCACGGTGTATGCCCAGTACGGCATGGGTTCGAACGACAATGAAAACGAGTCCAGCAGCGACCGTTACTACGCTCTTGGTGCAAAGTATGCCAACGGTCCCCTGAACTTGTATCTGGCTGTGGACTCCATCAACTACCAGACGGCCGACTTGGCTGCTGGTGTTAACGCTGACGACATTGACGACAGCCTGACGGTTACTTTCGGTGGTAACTACGACTTTGAAGTTGTCAAGCTTTTTGCCGGTGCTCAATACTACGATGAGGCTGAGATTTCCACCGCCTTCGGTCTGTTGGATACCAGGGACTACAACACTAAGACTTACGCTGGCAAGTTCAAGGGCTGGAGCCTTGGTGTGTCTGCCAGCATTCCGGCTGCTGGTGGTCAGGTTCTTGTTGGTGCAGGCTACATGGACGCAGAATCTGCTGATAGCCAGAAGGCTGCCAAGGATGACGAACTCACCCGCTGGGTCGTGTCCGCTGGTTACGACTATCCGCTCTCCAAGCGCACCAATGTCTACGGTATCCTGACCTATGCTCAGGACAGCCTGGACTACACCGATCCGACTGCTAAGGATCAGGATCCGACCGTCTTCGCCGCTATGATCGGTCTGCGCCACAAGTTCTAATCTGATCTCTTTCTGAGATTTTGATTAATTGCCCCTCCGTTGTGAGGGGCTTTTTCATGCCTAACGCGTGTAGAACGCGAGACATGTCCAGCGGGATTCAGCTCATTTCAACTAAAAATTGAGTGCTTTCGTTGTGACACCGAGAGTTTGATTCGAACAATTCAGGCCCCCTACTCAAGCCATCCAATGTCCTGCTACCAAACCGGCCACCATCAGCATCGAAAACATAAGCTGCGTCTTGGGCGTCGAAGCATCCAACGTCGCAATGCTCGCCGTATTGACACCATCGACTGTCCGACCAGCTTGCAGAGAGCCATCACTGCCAAAGCCACAGGCAGGGTCAGTAAAACATTCCAAGCCAAACCGTTCCAACATAATTGCAAACGGCACGAGCATCTCAAACTGATACAGCCATACCGACCGTTTTTGTCCCAAGACGGAGGCCAGCGTACGAATGCCTGCCTCCGTGTCCGTCCGAGCATCTCTCAGATTATTGGCATGCAATATGCCGACCGTGAGAATTCCGGTGGGCAGAACCGCCCAGATCGCGTCCATGAACCACGTCCCCGTCACGATCCACGCCGTAGCAAAAAGGGCGTAAGAGTATAGGCGATGAAGATGACCGCGGCACCGCCGATGCGATACTTCAATGGCGGATACACCAGCGCCGCCACAATGGCCGCAAAAGTTACCACCAGAAACGGCAACCTCGTTCGCCAAACGAGGAATAGCGCACACAGCGTTCCAGCGACAAAAAAGATAGTCGCAAACGAAAAATTGACGGCCACCGTCCCTATCAGTCAACCACTAACCGGCTCTCCACTTTTGTAGATGATTTCAAAAGCACCGCACTTCGACAACACATCGGATAGCTCGTCTGCAGTTCCGAGCGGCCGGAGGCGTAACCCTTTGTCCTTAAAATTGTTGTGAAGCCACAGCCAGTCACCATGGCCTTTGTCCTGAAAGTACTCAAAATCCAAGGTGTACTTTGTACGAGTGAACCAACACAAACCACTTTTCTTAGCGGTAAAAAGTTCCAGGTCTCCTTCAAAGAAAAACACCTGATCACCCATGTCCCAGAACAGCTGCGGCGATTCGGATTCCTCACACAAAGGCGACAGCGCCTTCTTGCTGATATCCACGAAGTCCATCCAGATGTCTCGGAAAGGCTTGATCAGCGTTTCGGCGAAACGTTCGGAAAGATTGAAGTTCTTGTAGTGCGGATAAGCGTCCTCAAGGTAATTTTTGATTTTCTGTCGAATCGCTTCGGCTTTGTCGTTTCGCTTGCACCTGTCGACGATGTTTCCTGCGGCGTCCCTGAATTCGATTCTCCAGCTGCTCTTCTTATGGAACACGATGGAAACACCATTTTGCAACTGCAAAATGCGACCCAGGTACTGTTGTTGGCGATCCTTGTCGTTTTCCGGCCAACGCTTTTTCAGACTGTATTCGACGAGAACCGGTCCAGCCCCCTTGATGGGCGCCACCTGTACGGTCTTGTAGTGATCCGTCTCATCTGGACGAGCCTGCCTGAGTCTTCCCAACAAATCTGAACAGGCGCAGAAGATTACCTTGCGAACAACCAGGGAGTAAGGATATTTCTTCATATCTATCCAAAATAGAAAGATTCCTGAATTACCCTGAAAGCTTACGAAGTAAAGCGTCAATCTATGACGCATCAAGTTGACACGATTTCAACACCGAACTGCGACGAACAGACTGCATACATATGGTTCTTCTGATCGTTGTATGGATGAGAAAACCAAGCCTTATCAGCTCTCCCATCCTTGAAAAAAGACCAAAAACAATCAGTCTCTCCGCCATAAATACGGGCATTTCTGACGACACTCGCCTCAAAAGCATGCCGACTTCCACATATGCCTTTGGTCCACAGCAAAGTTAAATCGAATTGAGTAAAGTCTTTTTTACTAAGTTTTGTTTTACTAGCACGGTGGAACATGCGGTTCATCGGCCGGAATGCAGAACTTCAACAGCTTTCTCGATTTTTAGATCGTTCTCCGGATTCACTAGCCGTGGTGTACGGACGTCGCCGCGTCGGTAAGAGTGAGTTATTGCGTCAGGCTCTCAAGCACAGTGGACTGCAGTACGTTTTTTTTGAGACCAGCGCTTTTTATCCCGATTTTTCCGATGAGGACAAAGTCCGTCTTTACAGTGTCTTCGGGGGCATTCCTGCCTACACCAGAAAAATAGATCCGCTTCTTACAGTCAAAGAAAACATACTGAACCTAGTTGGAGCGATAGACTCGGAATTATCCATCGCCATCAATCATTTCCTTCTGAGTGAAATTTCCAAGATTAACAACGCCAATCTCGTTTTCTCAGCTTTATCGAAAGGAACCTTGAAGTTCTCGGATCTTCTTGCTAAGACGCAACTTCTTAACGGCTCCATTTTGACCTATACGCTCAACAAATTAATGTCAATGGGATTGATTGAGAAACGTGCTCCTATCAATGATGAAAAGAACAAGCGCAGAACTCTATACGGCATCGTCGATCCGCTCACCAGTTACTATTACCGCTTTGTTGAACGATACCAAGATTCCATTCTTCTGATGGGCGAAGAAACAGCATTCAAGACCTTCGTTGAAGAAGAATTTGAAACGCACTTCGTTCCGAACGCCTTCGAGGAGATTTCAAGACAATTTCTGATTCGACTCAATCGTTCAGGGCAGATCATTCCCCCGTTCTTCAAAAATGGTCGGCATTCATATGATTTGCCGATGGAACACCGTAACGGAGAATTTGACGTAGTTACGTTAGATGAACAGGGATATACGTGCTACGCAGTCAAATTTCAAAATCGTAAACTGACAAAAGTCGATGTTGATAACGAAATCAAACAGATAGTCGAATCGACTCTACCCTGTTCGCGCTTTGGGTTTATCAGCCGTTGCGGCTTCAGTGGAGTTAAGCTTGCCGATAATCTTAGGCTATATACCTTGAGTGATCTCTACAATCCGGAGAATTTTGTCTGATTGGCCCACAGAGTTAGAAGGCATACAAAACTCAGCAACTGCATGCGTCGCTGGTTACTCTTCGATGACTAGATTTGAGTAATTCTGCAGGAAAAGCGACTAATTCAATATCACTCGACAGACAGCAAGGGAATAATAAGAACGCTTTCCGCGCTGTAACAGAAGCTCTAGCGCACTACATTGTATTTCCCCTCACGAGAAGGGCAAAACCTTCTGCCTATCACCAAGCTGAGATTGATGAAATCATTACTGGCTACCTAACACGTGCAAAGGATCAATGTCGGTCAAGTTATTTGCAATGCAAATGTCCTGCTTCCTACACTATCTCTAGACTCTAAAAAAGATCAACTGTATAATGTTACGCCTAAGCAAAATTCTTTGCTCATTAGTAATGCACCGCAGGTGACAAAGAATTAATCGACAATAAAAACTAAAGTTTTAAACCACAAAAAAAATGACCAATATGCCACATAAGATTAATCATTCGTCAAAATATGACCATATACTAGAAAATATTAATGCTCGGAGGGGGGCACTAAATTCATTATTATCTCTTGGGATATTAACTCTCACAGCAATAATAGCTCCCATCTCATCAACTTATGCATACACTGAGCTTGAAAACGGGAAGGAATACATCGATATCGATCTAACAGGCGGAACATCTAGTGAAGGCGTGTCGATCAATGACAGTAACATTCGTTATGACAGTGTCAAAGTTGTAATACGCAAGAACAAACCCAACACCATTAATCCAACAACTACAGCTTTAAATGTCCAACATGGAAAAGAAACAACCATTACAGGCAATTTCTCTGTTATAAATACAGTACCTTTGGAAGGTCGGGATGACAATCCTAACAATAATGCCGTGTTCGTTCAGGGAGGCAGTACTCTTACATTCGATGAAAATACTGAATCAGTTTTTATTGCTGCATTAGGTGATACCAATTCAGGAAGCGCCGCAATTTCTGCAAAAAACACGACAAACAGTAATAAAGGCAACAATACTGTTACTGTGCAAGGAAAAAAAGTTCAGATTATTGGTGATCTGGATGTAAGAACATCAAGGCCTGATGACATTTTAAATCCCTCGACAAGCACTATCAATCTGACGTTGTCCTCGGCCGATTCGTTCTGGTATGGAGATCAAAGAAAATTCCAATATTTTTTACCAAATAACTCAGTCAATCTAACTTTAAGCAATGGAGCCGAATGGATCTACTTTAGCGAATCATCAATTGCAAATTTAACGTTATTAGATGGCGGCATCGTCAATCTTGTCGATGCAGAGATTGAACAAAAACTCTCATCAAAAATAACGGATCCAAATACCGGAATCGAAATTAATTTGCCTGATTATGAACTCGGCGCTGCTGAAAGGCACTACGAGGTAAGTATTGGTAATCTAAAAGGATCTGGTGGCATCTTTAAGATGGATCTTTCTCACGCCGGAAATTCTTCCACCGACTATTTCAGGCCTAACTCCAACAGCGACTATATCGTTGTGACCGGATCAAGCGAAACTGGCACGCATCTTGTTGTTTTTGACGGTGAAGCCGCCAATATTTCCAATCTTGAGATTTGCGACAGAATTTATTTTGCACGTGTTGAAGACAAGAACGCTGAATTCATCACCAACCATGACGGGATCTCTTACCGAGCGGATGAACCGTTGGATTTTGTGTATGGCACCGAAAGCGAATTCACAAGTAACCTTAACTACTGGTACTTCACGAAAAAAGGCAATGCAACCGGAGCCTATCAAGGTTTCATGAAGGCTGCCGTTTTTGCATCCTATTCTCTCGCAACCGATCTTGACCGCTTTAATGACCGCCGCGGTGAAAGCCGCTATGTCAACGACACGAACGACGGCTTGTGGGTCCGAAATACATACAGTAACCTAGACTGGGACAACGCCTTTGAAATGGACAAGAACATGATCCAGATAGGCTATGACCGAGTTGTAGGAACCAACTCCGGCAAGCACATACTCGGCGTATCCGTAGACTACACGAACGCCAATATTGATATTCCGGGTGTCACGGGCGGAAGCGACAGCGAACGCTATGCTATGAGCCTTTACTACACTTGGCTCTCTGACACGGGAATCTATACCGACCTCGTATTAAAAGGCGGTGTCATTGACAGCGACTATGCCGTCAGTAATGCTGCAGGTGCGAGCATTGGAAGCGACATAAAGCAGAACTTCTACGGTGTCAGCCTTGAAAGCGGCTGGAAGTTTGATTTTGCTAACAAGCTGTTTGTTGAACCCCAGGTACAGTTTCAGTGCATCCATATTGAAGGCGACGATTTCACCTCTGATGGCGGCGTGAAAGCCAACCTCGGCGACATCAACAGCCTCATCGGCCGCGCCGGAGCACGAGCTGGATATCAATTCACTTTCGGCAATGATCTGCCCGACAGTCTGGTTTACGTCAAAGCCGACATCCTTCACGAGTTCAGCGCAGATCGTGACTACAAACTTCAAGGCAGCACATTGCCCTACGCAGATGAATTTTCAGGTTCGCAAACCTGGTTTGACGCCGGTATTTCAGCCGACCTGTCCATCTCTCAAAACGCGAAGCTGTGGCTTGATGCCGCGCACATCTTCGGTGGAGATTTCGAGAACAGTTGGCGATTTACTGCCGGTGCTCGTTATGAGTTCTGATTGATAGTTCACTGCATGGGGCAAGTTCACCTTTCAGAGCTTGCCCCATTTACCTCCATCGAGAGTTTTGTTCGAACACTTCAAGTTGCCCCACTCAAACTATCCAATGTCCGGCTATAAGCCCAGCCACCATCAGCATTGAAAACATCAGCTGCGTCTTAGCCGTCGAGGCATCCAACCTCGCTATGCTCTCCGTATTGACGCCATCAAATCGTCCGACCTGCTTGCACAAGGTCATCACACCCATGGCAACAGGCAGAGTCAACAGCACTGTCAACGGCAAAATCCCGAGCCAAACAGTTGCCAACAAAATTGCAAACGGCACAAGCATCTCAAACTGATATAGCCACACCGACCGTTTTTGTCCCAAGACTGAGGCAAGCGTACGAATACCTGCCTCCGTATCCGTCTGAGCATCTCGCAGATTATTGGCGTGCAAAATGCCGACAGTGAGAATCCCGGTGGGCAGTACCGCCCAGATGGCATCAAGCGACCACGTCCCCGTCACAATCCACGCCGTAGCAAAAAGCGGCGTGAGCGTATAGGCAACGAAGATGACCGCGTCACCGCCGACGCGATACTTCAAGGGCGGATACACCAGCGCCGCCGCAATGCCCGCAAAAGTCACCGCCAGAAACGGCAACCCCGTTCTCCAAACGAGAAAGAGCGCACACAGCGTTCCTACGGCAAAAAGGAAAATTGCAAACCAAAGGAACTCCCGGGCCACGAACTTACCGTCGACAAGCTGGCGAACTCCCAACGTGTTTTGGTTGTCGACGCCGTACTGAAAGTCAAAATAGTCGCTCCAGACGTTGCCTGCCGCATGGAAAATGACGATGTTCACAAGCGCCCAGACGGCATTGACCGGATCAACGGCAACCCCGTCGGCGAAATAGTAGGCAAGGACCAATGCCACCGGCATTGTCGAAGCCGGATACGACCACGGACGAGTCGCCAGAAACCAGTCTGCCAAAGTGCGCTTATTTGTCATGTGATACAACTTTCCTCTACACGGTTAACGGAAACCCGCAGTATACCCATTGGTAGTGTCCCGAATACGCTCTGACACCAACAGCCACACAAGCGAGCTCGAAAGCAAACGAAAAACTGACGGCACCGTCAATCAGGTCAGAAGAACAGGCGGCCCAGACGGAATCCCTCTCCTACTTCTTTGCCATTTATCGAGTCGACACGCCCTGAGATCATGGCCACGCCGATCGGCGATTGAAAGAACTCCAGTGCCTGATCGAGATCCATTTCGAGGCTGACTTTGCCGCTCGAAACCGGATACGTCTTGATCGTCGTATCTTTTTGCAAGTCACAGTAGTTGCGCTTCAAGTCAAAATGGCCGTGAGTGATGCCAAGCATGATCTGCATCTCTTCATCGCTGCCGTTGGAACGCTCCAGCAGAAGATCCAGGCGACGTCTTTCGAGCCTGAACTCCGCCTTTACAATGGCCCCCTCCTCGAGGTAATGAACGTTCACGCAAAACACCGAGCCGGCCTGGGTATTGACGATGATCCACTGCGGAGCCGGGCACCCGGACTCGTTCAGTGTGATGCACCAAGTCTTGCCGTAATTGAGCTCAGGATCGGGAATCACGCGCCGCACGTAGGTCGTGATCAGAAGAAGCGCTTCATGGGAAAACCGAGACTCGCGAAAATTCATGTAGCGCTCCCAGTCGCTTGCAGTGGCTTTGTTCTTGGCTTCCTCAAGCGTTTCAAGCCAGCCTCCTTGACCGAACTGAAAAACGGCGTACTCGTCCATGCGATTGAGCTTCTGAACGGCGGCAGAAACCGAGAGATATTCCTTGCGACGATTGAGTTCTTCGGCAAGCTTGACCTTGGATTTGTTCGCAAGACGCAGTCCCCTCTTCTGCGCCGAAGCAATCACGGACGTTTCCAGATTCTTTCGTCCCTGCATATCCATCATGTCGGTCGGAAGAATCGCAAGCGCAGCCAGTTTGACACCGTTGTGTAAATGTTCCTTTTGTCGATCCAGAATGTCGCAGGCCTCGCCGATATAGATTTCACCTCTCTTTCGCAATTGGATATAGACGCCGGGTAACCCTTTTTTCACTTAGAACAGTTGAACATTTTCGGAAAGACCGCTTGATAAATACCGCGAGCTTCAACGGATGGCTTCCTGAAGTTCGTGTGCAACTTCACCTTCTCAGGCAAAAGCCTTCGGATGCATGCTTTCCAATGAATGAATTCGCGGATGGTGTGTAGGTAGCAACCATGTCGTCACGCGTGGCAGGAGCACCGCGCGTGCCACATTTACTTTTTTATCCTATGTCCGAAATTGTGTTCAGTTATACGCATCCGGATTGTTCACGTTTTAACGTCACTTAACAAGGCACGACAAATTGGAGAAAATCGTTATGCCCTAAGATTAGATTCCCAATGTCACGGCATGAGCAAGAGCTGTTCTCAAATTAGAACGCGTACCGAAATCCAGCACGTAGGACATAACCAGTATCCATGTCGGAAGTACCTGTTTCCACTTGAGCGCTACCGTAGACATATGCGTTTTCATTGCACCGGTAGTTAGCCGTCAAACCGAAGACTCCCCAAGTATCGTCATAGGATTCTGACTGACGACGGAGTTCGTTGGCGCTTCGAAGGGTGGCTTCATAATCGCCGTCGAACTCTTTAAGGACGGCCGCACCAAGTGTAAAGTTCATATAGTCGGACACGCGAGCGCCAAGATTCACGCCCAATCTTCCGATCAAAGAAGTCATATCGTCGAAATCAACGTGCACTCCGTTTGACGTCGTGTCGTCTCCCAACCACAGACGACCGAACATGACTTTGGCATAGGGTTCGACAAACCAACTCTGCGTCAAATTGAATGTATGCCCTGCTTCCACGGCTAGTGAAAGCGCATCGCCATTCGTATCCAAGGATAGGGCGTTGCCATCGAGATCATGACCATCAAGTTCGTTAGTCATATGAGCATAACGAAGAAGCATTTCGAGGTATGAGCCAGAATCACGCAACGCCGTAAAGTACAAATTCAGACCATAAGCATTGTTTTTGCCGGCGCCTTGGTTGTAATCGGTTTCCCCTTTACGAAGGTCAATAGCTGCACCAGCATAGAAACGCCCGTTATCGACTGCAAATCCTTGATCAAGCCCTGCCTGCAATCTAAATGCATTAGCATCGAACGAGCTAGAACCTGAACGACCGATGGAACCATAACTGACTTTCGCCCAACTCCCCGTCAGATCAGGAGACGCAATGGAACGCAACTCGCCGAGTCTTTCTCGGAGAATGTCCATTTCCTGTCGCCACAGGAAGTAATCGCTAGCGCCACTGACCTTGATCATCTCAGTAGTGGATGTCTCTTCGTCTGGATCTTGCTGGACCGATTCAAGTACCCAGTCTGTTGTATAGCCTTCGGTTTGACTTTCCTGTTTGGCCAACTGATAGCGATTCCAATATAGCGAGCCTTCCGTATCGTTGGCGACAAACGCTCCCTTTTCTGTTCCTACGCTGACCAAGACCGTACCTTCAGCCCCTTCGGTGGAAGATCCGATGTTATTGAGTGTAATGATGTGCTGGCCAGAGTGTTCGCCGTCAACAAACAGGCGGTCTGAATTGTCGACATTGAGCGAAGCATTTAGGTCCATCGCAACTACACCGCCTTCGCCGGACAGCGTTTCGGCACGAAGTGTTTGGAAGTCATCGGTGCCAGAATACGTCATGTCGATAATCCCTTGATTGGATGCCACAAGGGAGCTGACTTGTGTACTGCCGGTCAAATTCCAACGAGCCCGCTTGGCGAAATGCAAGTTGATTTCACTCGCGGTCTCGCCATCGGGATCTATGGTTCCGAACTCATTGATGCCAGTAAAAAACGATTGTTCGTTTAGAAAGTTCGCTTCAATGATGTTTGCGGTTTCTGGAGTATCTACCGAATGATCGTAGTCTCCCCAGGTACGTATAGCGTCCGTTTTCCCAACGACAATATTTCCTTCAATTTGCACGCTGGCAGATTCATCCATGGAGGTGTTCACATAAATCGAAGAGGGAGCACCAAAAGTGTTACTCATAGCATTCAGGGCGACACTACCCGAAGCACGGAGCCCTCGGGCAAAAGAAATATACGCACCAGATCTTGCTAAGATGGCAATTTCCGTATCATTGTCACCGGCGACCGCCGTAACCGAAGCGTCACCGGCAAAAACCAAGTTTGAGTTCCAGGTCGCGTAGATGCCAATTGCCTCGGCGCCTTCCGTGTAGGTTTGCGTGTCCTTGTTATAGGACGTAGCCGTGATCTCTGCCGTATTGAATTGGGCACCCTGTCCGGCAACTTGACATAGGAAAATCCCATAATTACCTACCGAATCCGGAAAGGTTTGCAAGTCGGTTTTGTTTTTATATTCAGTCGCACCGCTGGCATGGACCTTAAGATGACCATCAACCGTCAAAAAGCCCGAGGATGCTGTAGTGTTTGACTGAAGGTTAATGCCGATGGAGTTATTGCCGCCGCTAGTAGTGATAGAGAGGTCCCCTTTGAAGTGAAGTTTCGGCAAAGTAGAAGTAGTCAATGGTGAGAGACCGTAATTCTGGTCGCTATAGCGATTTGAAATACCATAGGTATAGTATGCAGCATCAGAGACATTGATGGTTGTATCTCCGTCAACGACGAGTTCGGCATCAGATCTGGCATAAATGCCGGTTGAACGATTTCCATCCAACATGGTGACATTCAGGTTTTTAGCAAAATGCGCGAAGGTGCCTTCGTCTTCGAGGGTGATTCCCATTTGCGCATTCAGGCCGTAGTCGTATTCCTCGTCACCAGAGTCAATCAGCCAGTTGTAGTCGTCGGTGTGCTTGTAGTTGTCGACAAGAATGCTGGCATTTCCTCCAACTTCAAGACTGCCGGCATTTTGCATAGAAATCCCGCGACGATCCATGTCTAGCTTGCTGCCGGCCCAAGGAGCGGGAGTGACATTCAGGTTCAAATCCCCTTTGACTGTCAGTACATTATTCTGCCAAACGACAAGTGCGGTGCCTGTGTTTATGAGGTCTTCGTATCCATAGGAAGGATCTTCGTAATTATTCTGGTAGGTGTCACCCGTCGCATAAATGTTCAAGGTCAGGGAATCGTATATACGGGAACTTCCGGACTGCTTCAGAGCAATATTGTGATCAAAGGTTTCGGCATATGCTGATCCTAAAAGGGCAAGAGAAGTTGCAAAAGCCGTGAGACTGACCTTGAAGTTTCTATACACATAGGTGTTCTGACGGATGGGGTGTGAATGTATGGAAGTAGTGGTGCGTAAGGGGGGGGGGGACCAACAGATACCGATGATTCATAATCACTCCTATCAGGAAATCGTTTGGAATTCTGCCATGGCCTGTGACAAAGTTCGAATTTTAAAAGATCTACTCCATTTTCACATCTTTCAGATTTCAGTTCCTTCGTGTTTACCTCCATTAAAAGAACTCAACGAGTTCGGTTTCCCGGCACCTCAGGGCTTGTGGAAAAGTTTCAATGCAGGATTTGACAACGAGAGGCTTCACAAAAGGAGATGAATTGGAACGAGGATTCATTTTCCCGACCTGTTGACGAGATCGAAATAGGCCGCGGCAGCTTCTTTTTAGAAGTCCGTCTCATGGCCGCACCTCATCGTACATACACCTACAAAACTCAAATGCCTACCACCTCATTCAGAACGAGGAACGTTGAGCCTGCGATGTCGCAGACAAACACAGTTTTGACTGCAACACTCTCTACATCCGGTTGAACGGTTCATAAAACAGCAAACTCACCACTAGCAACCCTGCCCTCGAAGTCACTTCCCCTACACGCTGAACTCCGCCTCTCCAGTCAAGAGTGCGCGCGTCAAAATACGGGGAAGCGGTTTCCTCACAGGCGGGTTGAACAACCGATGCGCCCCTCCCATGTGCGATCAGATGATGTTAAAAATTCAAAGCCGCCTTCGCATTGAAGCTGTGGCTTACGTCGAGCATGTCTCCTCAAACTCTCTCATAGAAGAGTTCGAAACTCCTGTTTCAACCTTGGTGCCAGACACCGAATTTCACCTTTCGAGTTAAGGTAACGATTCGTTAGTTTCCACAGCCAATTTCCGTATCGAAATCCGAAAAAGTACTTAAGGCTTCAGGCAACCGACCGGCACAACCAACACGCCGTCCTGGCGACGATACGCGTAATGCCCCACTGCCGTCAGAACCATCAAAAACGACGGTTTAGGCATGCGCGAGGTATCGATTTTGTCCGCCAACTTTCGAAGCGTCATTGAACCATGCTCAACGGCTTCCTGACCGCCCAGCTTGATCTCGATGAGCCCGAAGGTACCGTCTCGTCTATGAAGCACGGCGTCGCACTCCAGATTGTTCTTGTCGCGATAGTGGTACACGCCACCGTGTAGAGCATCAGCATAAACGCGCAAATCACGAACACACAGGTTTTCAAACACGAAACCGAAGGTCTTCGGATCATTGAGCAAATCCTGTGGACCGAGGTCCAGAGCTGCCGCCGCTATGGAAGGATCCGAAAAGTATCGAGTATTGGTTGTTCTTATGGCTGTTTTGGATCGCAAGTTGGGATTCCAGGCGGGCATATCTTCAATGACAAAAATTTCCTGAAATGCTTTCAAATACTGCTTTGTCGTTGTGTCGCTCAACGAATCCGGCGTTTCGTCAGCTAAATCCTGCCGAATGGCAGATACGGATGTCTGAGTACCCAAATTTCGCGCGTATGAGCGCAGCAGAGACTTGACCCGCTGAGGATCACGTTTGATGCCGTCGACACGAGAAATGTCGTTCTTTGCCACAGCCTCCACATACTGTCTGGCATATTCCAACACCGAGTCGTCAGTCACTGAAATCAATTGAGGCCAACCGCCACGACATGCTGCAAACGCCACCCGTTCTATGTCTAATTCATTGACTGCACCGATGTCATGCTCACCGCGGAAAAGCCCTTCAATGCTAACGGAACCATTTGATTCTTCTGACTCCCAAAGAGACATTGAGCGCATCGTCAACCACGCAAATCGTCCTGTTCCCGAATGGAATATCGATTCACGATCTGCCGGCACGGCGGAGCCCGTCAAAATGAACTGACCTTGCGCTCCACGTCGGTCGATTTCGGTTCGAATCTCGTCCCAGAGCTGAGGAATAACCTGCCACTCGTCAATCAGACGGGGCGTATTGCCCGAAAAAATGATCTGCGGGCGATACGACAAAAACTGCTTAACTTCATCCCGTGTTGCTGCGGAACTCAACAACAGCTCGCTGTTTGAAAAATGCTTGCCCGTCGTTGTTTTGCCACAAGCTTTGGGTCCTTCGATCAGCACTCCGCCCATGACCTTAAGGTACTGTTCAAGCAGACAATCGACCACTCTAGGTTTATAAATTTTTTCAACCAAAACAACCCCCTACAACATTTTCTGCGAAATTCGGCCAAAATTTTCCGCCTAATTTGGCTGAATTTTACCACCCGATTTGGCTGATTTTTGCCACCTAATTTGGCCGATCTTTGCCAACCGATTCGGCTACTTTTTTCTCCCTGATTTGGCCGCACCCAACCACTGCGCTCATTTTGTGTCACACTACGTTTAAGGGTGCCTTTTTTGATCTTCCCGTCATAGGGAGGGGGGGGGGTTATGCCCGCTTCAAACCGTTTTCGTCACCATCGTTCCGCTCTTGCTCTGGCCGTCTGCGCCGTCTTGTGGCCCCTGTCAGTCTGCGCCTCTCCCACCGGCAACATCAACCTAGACGCCATCAACGCGGCAGGCGCCTACGCTCAAGGCTTTACAGGAGCGGGCGTGCGCATCGGCATTCTCGATTCGGGCTTTGACACCACCCACATAGCCTTTGAAGGCAAAGACATCATCAAGCTTTACAGCAACCAGTATCTCGAGAAGTTCGGCACCGGCGTCAACGCCACCCAACAAAGTCACGGCAGTCACGTAGCGGGCATCGCTTCAGGCAACTCCTCCGTTAACTACGGCGTAGCCAAAGACGCCTCGTTGCTTTTGCTCTACTCGACCATTCAAGGTCCGACCATGATCTATGAGGTCGCAGACCTCTACAAAAAAGCTATTGAAACCTACGACGACGTCAAGATCTACAGCAACTCCTGGGGCTGGGTGCGCGGCTTGTTCAGCTACGGTGACATACCGGACGAAACGAAAGCCTTCAATGAGGTTTTCAACTCCGCCGTCGAACACGACAAACTCATGGTCTTTGCCGCAGGCAACCAAGGAGGACTTGCGCCGGCTGACCCGATTCTGCCGATCATGCGGGCCCCTTCGAAGGCCGGCCACTTCATCAACGTCATCAATATCGAATCGAACCACCTCTTTGAAGAAGGATTCGTTCACGGCAACAGCAGCGCCATCGAAGCCTCCAACCGCGCTCTCTTTGCTTCTCTGTGGTCCGTCGCCGCGCCCGGAACCAACATCGTGAGCGTTGAAGCGGGAAGCGGCAACGGCTCCATTGAGATGACCGGCACATCCATGGCCGCGCCGCATGTGGCCGGCACCCTTGCGCTCGTGCAGCAGGCATTTCCCTGGATGACCGCCTCGCAGCTGGCCGACTGCGTTCTTACCACCGCCCGCAAGCCTCAGGAAGGAGTCTACGAAGTACTTGCCCTGCATCCTGAACAAACAGGCGCGGACCCAAACCATAACAACCCGGACTATCACCTGCAGTACGGCGGCAGACTGGATTTTCGTGTCGCCTCGCCCACGTGGTCACCGGACGAAAACAAATACGTCTCCAACGTCTATAAAGAATCCGCCGCCATCGTCTTTTGGGGCAGCGCCGGCACCAAACTCGGTGACCTTAAGGCTCTCAAAGAAGAAGCCGCCGAACGGGCAGCTGCTCAGTGGCGCGAGGAAATCCTCGACGGCTACGAATGGGAACTTGACCCTGATGCCTATCTTCAGGCAGTAAACGCGGCATACGATGAATGGAAGGAATACTTCATCAAAAACTGCACCATCGTTGAATACGGAATCGGCGCGGGGCTTCTGGATGCGGCTTCTGCCGTGGGCGGCATTGCCGAACTCAACATCAACCGCATGGCGCGTTGGGATGAAACGAATTCAAAGTGGACGCTCCCGGTTCAGACAGGGCTCAACGGACAAAATCAGATCGCCTACACGCTCAATCTTGCCGGCAACGGCGTGAGCCGCTTTATCAATGACATCAACGAAGTGCGCTGGAATCCGACGCTGCACATCACCACCCAAGAAGAATTAAAGGCATACAACGAGGCAATCCAAAGCGGCCAACCTTATAAAGGTTCGAGCAATCAGTCCTCTGCTCCGGATCAGGCCGATCTTCCCGTTTCGCTCGTCGTTTCCGGCACGCTCGGCAAAAACAACAGCATCGTTTCAGCGGGCACTCTCGTCATGAGCGGTCACGCCTCCTACAGCGGCTCCACCGACGTGATCAACGGCGCCACACTCGTCATTGACGGCATCATTGACAACGACGTCCAGTCCGATGCCACGGCCACCGTTGCAGGACGCGGTGAGGTCGGGTCACTGACATCCCGCGGCACGCTCTCGCCCGGAGACGATCTCAACCCTGGTAATCGAATCGGCACGTTTCACGTCAAAGGTCAACTGAAACTGGAAGCGGGCTCATCGCTTGTGCTTGATGTCGGCGAACATACGATCGACCAAATAATCGTGCGCAATCTTTCTCAGGATCAAACATCGTCCCTGACACTTTTGGCGAAATCCGGCCAAGAGAGCAATGCTGATGCCCCATTGAACATCACGATTCGCACGGGGCAATACGTCGATCAAACGATTACCCTGCACCCAAGTCTCTTTTTCCCGGGTTTGGAAACTGATGACGAAATCTTTAAGCAGGTCAAAGATGCGGAGCTCTCCTGGGGCGGCGGCATTACGTTTGAGTTCGTCACAAATCAAGACGGCAGCTTTGAGATGCACCGTGTCGAAAACAGCATGCAGCGCGTCGGCAAAACCGTTTCACTCTCACAAGACGCCATGCGTCGAGCTCAAAAACTGGACGCTGTGATCCAAGCCGACGGCATTCTTTCGGGAACCGCCTCCGAGTTTGTCAGCGCCGTGGATATCCTTTCCGAAAACCTGAAGAAGGGCTTCACAGAAAGCGACAGACAGCTGGTGGCTGAAACCCTGGAAAACACGTTTGCTTCAACCAAGGCGGATTCTCACCTGGCCTTCGATGCCGCCGCGATGTCTCGATCCATTCGCCTGCGTGAGGTGACAGCGCTCTCGCCGCTTACCGATCTGTATGCCACGGATGTCATTCCCGAGGCTTCGCTCGTCGTCGAACGGGCAAATATGGACGGCGCGAAATCATTCCAGAGTACCCGTACCATTCTTTCAGCCGGTGCTCGCCGCAGTTTCGGCGACTGGGCGCTGGGTTGGAAAGTCGGCGGCTATTACGACGACATCGAAATCTCCGGCCCGGACAAGGGAAACGCGCAAGGTGTTTTTGCAAGCGTTTCGGCAATGCGGGAATTCGGTGCCGGCATGCGACTCTTCGGTCAGGCACTTCTGGGCTACGGGGTTGAGGATCGCACAAGATACGTCAGCGACTTCTACGGTTCAAAGCGACTCGATACAACCACCCATGCCGTCAGTCTCGGCGCGTCCATCGGCATCGGCCGCAAATTTGCCCCCGATCGGATCGCGCTCTCGTTCATGCCGTACGCTCAGCTCAGCTGGGACGGAATCCACCGAGACGATGTCCGCGACTCGGATTCTCTCGTTGCACAAGAGTATGAAGATGAACTTTTAAGCGTAGCGGCACTTGAAGCCGGCCTGGCTTTCAAGACGCGCAGCAGTGCCGCCTCCCCGACAGGCAATCTCTTTCTGGAAGGTCGCATTGCGTACCGCAATCGCTTTCACGTCAATGGCGACGAGACATACACATGGACCGGTATACGCGACGAAACCAACGTCGAATTCTTCGACAACCGTCACGCGGCGGCGGCGCAATGCAAGATTGGCTGGGTATCGTCAACCGGTCACGAGTTCGCGCTGATGCTCGACGGTGAAGCCGGGGACTCCGGAGACGAGCGCTGGGGCGCTTCTCTGCGCTGGACGAAGCACTTCTGATCGGACAGAAATTATCGGCTCACCATACGACAAGCGCCGCTTCGAAAATCCTTTAAGCGGCGCTTGATGTTTCTTCTTAAAAATCCGTATCTGAACTATTCCGACTCACCGAGCAATTTGCCGACCGTCTTGTCGATTCTCTCGGCGGTCTTGCCCCACTTCGTGAGCGTCATGCTTCCGGCCTTGTACTTGGCAGTCGACACGATGGCGCCGTTTTTATAGAGCGTCAGTTCCGCAAGACCGAGGTAGGTCGTTGCGTCCCACGAACGCTGCATCACGTAGCTCAAACGGTATTCCGACGTACAGGACGCGGCATCCCGGACCACTGTCGTCTTGATGCCGCGGCGCTGGAATGCCGACTGCAGCGACGGAATGGCCTCACCGATCGTGACCTTGGGATTTTGGATGATGCAGACTTCCGTCGGCATCACTTCAAGCGGCTCGACCATCTTTCCGGTCGTCGTGTTGGCGCACCCGACCATCAGCGCGCATACGGCCGAGGCCGCTGCAAAACCAACTGTTTTGTAGAGCATTTCTGCCTCCAGTGTCGTTGTTGATTCTGTACGGCCACAATAGCAGATTCCGCTCGATGCCAACGAGCTCAAAGCCTTGAATCAACATGATTGGTTACCGGATAACGGAAAAAAGATAGGACATTTCGCCTGCGAACTTTCGATATTCTGAAACTAGATTATTCGGCAAACGACGAATATGTTATTCGTCAATCTACGACTCGAATTTCAGCGAGTACTTCCACTCGACAAATGTCGTAAAAATCATCTTGCTTGCCCGAGCTGTACGTGTGAAAACCGGTTTTGTCATCAAGGCGCCGAACTATGAAAGTGAGGATCCGATCTTCCGACATTGGATCCGGCGCCGCGTTAAATAGAGAATTCGATCGGCTTCCATTCTGTGACAGAGATTTGTCTACGAGTGCCTGAACTCTTCCTCGCAAGAACCCGAGCTCAAGATATCAGAGGACTATGGTAACGATCATCCGGTATCGCTTGGCATGTTTACCTAAGGTTTCGTATCCGAACCATTACGGTTCGCCGAAAAGTTTGCCGGTTGCCCGGTCGAATCTCTCTGAGAGTCATACCTCGCTCAGTGAGCTTCAAGCTTCCGACGCCGGCATAAACGTTCCGACATCTGCTTGTCCGCTCATCGTCGTTCTTGCCGGCGGTCCGAACGTCAGACACTCTCAGCCATTGCCATTCGAACGAATTTCAGCAATGACTCGGAAACGTTGAGCCAGCTTCGTTATCCTTGAGGTTCTAATCCGACAAGCGGATACGCAAGGCGAGCCCATACTTTGCGCACATAGACCGACAGCATTCTGCCGGCGACAGTCGTGCCGGATTTCGCTTCTTGCAATTCCGCGCCATTCTGGCAAAATGCCGACCTTCAAACGGATTTCTCAGTGTTTACCGTGGTCTTCGGACCGATCAAACCTGAACTACAAACCAACCCGACGCGGGCGTTTGCCTGCGTGAATGCAAGTTTCGAGTGTCTCCCTCAACGGAGCTCTCAGCTTGTTTTTGGTGGGTTTTCGCTCGCTCCCTTTGATGGATTTTCAAAAAGGCGAAAACCACTATGCCAATGACATTCACAACTTGCATTTCGGCTCAAGACTTCGGACTTGCGTCCGAGACAATGATCCCGGGGTTTCAGGCTTCGCAGCTTTCCTGTGCTGCGCCCGCCCAAGTCATCCGGGTCGATCCCTGTCACGTATTTGAGGAATCCTTTCTTCAAGACCTTGTGCTGTGGTGGACCTGGCCCGACACCCGTATCCCGCTCTACATCGCGGGGCCCACGGGCTGCGGCAAAACGACCTCCGTTCTTCAGTTTCTCGCACGCGTCCATGTACCGGTCATTTCCCTGACCTGTTCCCGACGCTTCGTGAAGGACGACCTTGTCGGCCGCTGGGGCGCGCACGAAGGAGGCTTCGCATGGATCGACGGACCGGCCACCATTGCGTGGAAAACCGGAGCCGTACTGCTCATCAACGAGTTTTCGCTCGCTCCCCCGGAAGTCTGGGTGGGCGCCAACGACATCTTCGAAGGGCAGCCAATCACGATCGAGAAGACAGGTTTGAGCATTCCCAGACACGTCAACACCCGGGTCATTGTCACCGACAACTGCCGTTGCGGTACGCTGCCCGAGTCGGCCTACAGCTCTCGCAACCAACAGGACGCCAGCACGTGCGACCGCTTCTGGCATATGGCAGCCGATTGGCCCAAACCCGAAGTGGAAGCCCGCATCGTCCTATACCGTTGTGAGCGCATCGCTCAGGGCACTCTGTCAAGCGAAACGCTTGCCGAGCTTGCCCGCTGCGCTGCACGACTTGCACAAGCCTCGCGCACGAACCCTGCCTTGGAAGCGGATTTCGTGAGCGAAGACGTGCCTGCGGCACTGAGTACACGCGTTGTGATTCGCCTGTGCGAAATACTGACGCAGCTGCTTGCGGGCTCCTGCAGCCCCGAGCAGTCTCTGTCGCGAGCCGTCCGGCTTGCTATCGGCAGTGCACTCAACGACCGCGCGTGTCTGACGCTCTTGGAAATGGCGGCATTTCACTTCGCCCCGTTGCTTGAGACGCTTCACTCTTCGACGGCAGCGAACCGAAGACGTCGTAACGTACGACCGAAAATCGGTTAATGCCGCTCGCTCTTGCCGCGCGCCCTTTGAATCCCGAAGGACGCCCCCTTCTCATCCGTTCCGACCCCGTTTTCCGTCCATCCTGCTCAAGACGCAGAGGCTCTCCGCAATGCTTGTCCGCAGGCGTTGTCGAGTCAGCCTCTGAGGTTCTTTGCGTGTGCGATCGACGGCAACGGGGTCTTTTCTTATGGAAAAACACCCGATATGCCCGACGATCCCCGCCCCGAACCCGTTGCGATGACCGACGACGAAATCGCGAAACTGGCCCCTTTGAGAGGTGAGGAAAGTTTCTCGGTACGGTTTGCCGTCAACGTCGACCTTGAGCCGAACTGTAAGGGCCCCGTGCCTTTCTTGGGCCCGCACTTTTGCGAGCTCACCCGAAAGCAGTTTCGAGACCTGTACGGGAAAAGCCTTCTTTGCAAGACGGACCAACTTGAAAACATCGACGCCGGCTGCGGCCCGTTGCCCGAGCTCCCCAAAAAAGCTCAGAAAAAGGCTACGCTGCTGCGGCGCACGTTTCGTCGCCGTCCGTTGAAGCGCCAGCGTTTCAACGAAAAAGAAAGCCGTCAGATGCGTCTGCTCGATTAGTCAAGCATCCATGGCTTTGAGAGCTCGCAACTGAACCTTAAACTTCTGCGGTTTGTTTCCCTTCGCTTTCTCTCTTTTTCCCGGCATCTTCGGCCTAGCCGACGGTTGTCCGGGAAAAAGGGAGTGCCGGGATTTTCCTTACCCTTTCTTATCCCCACTACCCCGACGATTCCCGCCCTTGAGTCACACCGAGTTTGACACTCTCGCCGAACGCCTTCTTGAGAGGCTCTGTTTGTGCGCCAGCCTGCGTCAACGATACGCGACGATTCTGTCCGAATCGCTCGCCACCTTTTCGCCCGACATTAAACCTCAGGCGCAACAACGACTTCTGTCGTTTTTGCAGGCGACCTTCACCGGCAACATCCGGCACGACCTCAAACTCACCGAGGCGCTTTTTGAGGTCGCCCTGATGCTCACGGGCCTCATTGCCAAAAGCGACGCCCGATTTTCCGATGAATGCCGCAGGCTTCTGGCCGCCTTTTTCGAAGAACCCCAAATAAAGGATCCCGTCTCCGGTGACAAACCAACGGCCTTTCAAACCGCCCTTCTGCTCCTGGCGGGCTTTCTTCTCACGTTTCCGAATTCAAATTCAGTGGCATCGTCCGCGTTCAATAAAGTGCTCTTTGCTCGGCACTTTTTCTTTACGTCAATGGCGACTGCCTCCCCGGGCGTACTGACGCGCACCATGGTCGCAATGCGTACGCAATCGAGCTCAAATCCGCCCCTGCGGCTCTTCATGACGCCCGACGCTTTTGCCGATCTTTTCACCCAACGACTACGCCGCACAATTCCGGCACTTTTCAAAGCCGTCTCCGAACATTTCTCAAACGTCACGGACCAACCGTCGCTCTGTGCATTTCTCACTCAGGCAAGGCTCGTTGTCTCTTCCTTTCGCGCCCATTGCTGGGAAAACGACGGCAGACAACACCTCGTCACCCTCTGGGAAATTCATCCTGAGGCGGCAGCACGCCTTTTGGCTTTGATTTCACCCGAATCGAAACGAGCACTTGCAACCGCCGCCTACGACTTTCTGCAACTCGAAATCGACGTTGACACCGACTCGAGAGTCAGAAACACACGAAGCAATGTAACAAATCCAGCCCTCCGAACCTTGCCCGATTCGATCTGTCACCCCGTCATGAATGGGGCCGTTGCCGGCCTCGGACTGTCTTCCTGGGCATCGGGGGTATTTGCAAAGGGTTTGCGCAAAGTCGACGAAGCTCTGCGTCTTAACGTCGCTTCGCGCAAGTTTTTTGGCGTGGGACTCGATTCCTGCATGGAAAGGAGCATTGAGGCCAAGGCGGAAGCGCCAAGCGTCTCAGCGTCGGTCGGCACCGAAAACTTGCCGCAGACAGAGGACCAAATCAAGGAACACATCACGCACGCCTTGATGCGTTACGCCTCCGAACACAAAGCTGCCATACGAACTGCCGCAAACCGCACGGCACAAGATTCGAGCGCCGCCCGATCGCAGCTGCCCGCGCTTCCCGCAGGCCTATTCGTGCCGTCGCGATTCTTCACCGGTCCGATCGCGCTCTGGATCTCGCCGCTGCAAGCCTTGGGACTAGCCGTGTCCTGTACGAGAGAAGTGTCTGAGGCAGCCGACAACGAATCGGAATCACAAACCGAAACCATGATCGCGCTGTACCGTCATTCGCCGGGCAATCCCTTGCCCGAAACCGGCGTTCTGTTTCCCTTTTTCGAGTCCGTTTCGGCAGCGATCTGGTGGGTGGAGCACATGACGGAGTTTCACGGCACGAATCTCTCGGACGTCACGCGAAAGGATTTGTTGAAGCAGTTTCTCTTTACCGACGCCATGGCACGACTTTTGAGGCTCTTTATTCGAGAGAGCCGAAAAGCAGACCAAGAGATCGGCCATCGCATGCTCGCGCAAAGCGCAGCTCTCATCCAAAACCAATCGGGTGAACGCACAAAACGCGAGTTGCAGAAATTTGTCAAGCCAAAGCTTCTTCGCAAACTCTGCTCGGCCTCAATTGCCGAAGTCGCGCACGGCTATTTGACACATGAACTTCGCCGCAAAGGCGAAGCCGACGTCTCCACCGGTCTTGAAATCGTGCTTGATATCCAGAAGCGACAGCTTGCCGCCGCCCGCAGCAAGCGCATGAAGCGCGTTGTCGCCCGACCCGATTCCTGATCTTCTTGTTTCATTTATGACACTTTTGACAATCTTTTCCCGCCGTCGACGTTCCGTCTTTACGGCCGGTACCGATTCTGTGCGCGCCGACACCTGGCGCCCCGCAACCGAATTCAAGCCCGCTCTTGCCTGGAGCGTGACCGCGTCCGTCGCCGGCGTCTTTGCCGCCGCCGGATTGGCTCCGACTCTTGCCGCCACCCTTGTCGGACTCGTCTCTGCCTTCATGGCGGGCATCCGTCTGAAATCCGGCATGGCCATTCTCAAGGACCGAGCAGCGCTTGCGGGCAGTGCTTTGGAACTCGTTTCATGCCGCATCTTTGCCCGACGTCTTCTTCGCGCACGCCGCGACATGGCCCGCAAGGGCGACACCGAAACCTTTGCGCCCGTGTGGTTCGGCCGCGGTTTTGACTGGGGCCCCGAGCACGCACAAAAGCTCTATGAGCTCTCCAAAATTGACGTCGAGCGGCTGATTCCGCACCGCAATATCTGTCGGCGTCTGACCGGCACTGCCCCTAAGGATCCCCGTACGGTAGGGCTCGCTGCCATTGACGGCTTGGAGAGCAGCAAAAAGGACATCTGGGTCTCGGAAAAGACATTGGAAGGCGGCACGCTCATTGTGGGAACGACCCAGGCGGGCAAAGGCGTGCTTCTGACAAGTCTCGTCACACAGGCGATTCTGCGCGGTGAAGCGGTGATCGTGATCGACCCCAAGATGAGCTCCCGACTCAAGAACGCCGTAACGGCTGCGGCAAAGCTTGCCAACCGCAGCGATCCCCTTTTCTTTCATCCGAACAACCCCGAGGGGATCCGCATCAATCCGCTTACGCACTTTGAGAGACCGAGTGAAATCGCCAGCCGCCTTACCGCCGTGATGGCCGACTCCGGCCCCTTTACGTCCTTTGCATGGTCTGCGGTGAATGTCGTCGTAAATCTCCTCGTTCACGTCGGCCGCACGCCCTCGATTGCCGGCATCGAATCGGTGCTCACGGGCGACTTCGAGGATCTGCTTTTAGAAGCGGTGGAACACGACTGCGGGCCGGATCTGTTTGATACGCTCGTCTCCGAAGTCAAGCTCAAGGGCAAAAAGGGCCGCGACGGCGTGCTTGTGCTCTTGGATAAGGCTCGGGACAGAGAAGCGCTCTCGGAAGCAACTCTTAAAGGTGCCGCCACCTACGCTCACGACCCGGTACATTTTTCCAAAATCACGGCGAGCCTCATGCCCGTTCTGGCAATGCTCACCTCGGGAGCTCTGCGACAAACGCTTTCGCCCGCAAACGACGACGCCGAAGCAATGAGCTTGTCGGAGATCATCGCCCAGCGAAAGATTCTCTACGTGTGCCTCAATTCGCTTCCCGATCCGACGGTCGCGGGCGCCATCGTCTCCCTTCTTCTTGCCGACCTCGCCTCCTACGCGGGCGAACGTTACAACGACACCTCGATTGCCCGCACCACGGTAAGTCTCTTCGTCGATGAATGTGCCAACGTCATCAACCGCTCCCTCATCGAGATTCTCAATAAGGGCGCCGAATCCGGCCTGCGCACCACCTGTGCCATGCAGACGGTGGCCGACCTTGCCGCCCGCTTGGGTTCCACCGACGAAGCGCGAATGGCGCTCGGCAACTTCAACAGCCTCGTGAGTCTGCGCACCAAGGATCGCCTCACGCAGGAGTTCGTGGCCGAAACGTTCGGGCGCACCTACATCGCCAACACCGCCGCCACGCTCACCAGCGCTTCGGATACGGCGCACCCCGGACACTTCACCGCAGGTGCCTCTCGTCAGATCACTGCTTCGCGCGAAGAGATCATCCCCTGTGACGTGCTCGGCAAGCTCCCCAACTGCGAGTTTTTCGCGTCTCTTGCGGGCGGCCGTCTGGTGAAGGGCCGCACGCCGATTCTGATTGCCGACGAAGACTTGATCTCCGGCTAAAACTTGTCGTCCTTTGAAAGGAATTTCCATGACCACAAAGCCTTTGCGATCCCTCGCCTCCGGCGGCCTGTTTCTGATCATAGCCCTGTGGCTTGCCGTCTTTTGCTTTGCCTCGGGCTCAACCGTTCATGCCGTTTTTGAACACGAAAGCACAGCGTGCGAAGCATCCTGCCGGGCGCATATTGCCCCTAAACTCAGGTTGATTGACGGCAGTTTCGATGAACTGCGAAACACAATCTACCGGGAGATTGTCTCCCTGCCGGCCGCCGATGAATCTCTCTCAGAACTTGACGCCGCTCTTCGCAACGGGCTCTGGCAGACGGCATTAAATCGCCTTGCGGCTATCCAAGGACTCCTGCGTCTCGTTTGCTTGCGTCTGGAAGTTTTCAAATACACGTTCGGACTCATCTTGCTTTTAGCCGTCGCCACCGTCATTGACGCTTTGAGTCTGCGAGCCATTGCGCACCACACGTTTGAGACCTCGCGACCGGCAGTGAGCTTTACCTCGGCGCTCGGTTTCTTTGGGGCTTTGATTATGGGCTCAGCTTTGGTGCTGATGCCTTTTGCGGGTGCGGCTGTGGCGGGGCTCACCGTAATTGCCGTCGGTTGTGTGGGTCTTCACGCTTGGGTGAGATATTTCCATCGTTTGTAACGATGCCGTTTTGTAAAGCCGCAGTTTGTTGTCGTATTCACGAACCGGAGGCGACTTTTCTACATTGTGCTAAGGGTGCAGATTCGCATGCAGTAGCTTCTCGTACTAGCAGAATGAACAGGCAAGTTACGTAGAGTTATAGCATTTGATGTAATTATGTTGATTTCAATAATTTGGCGTAACTGTTCTGAGTAACTCTATGTCCGCACTTATTTTCCAACGTCCTGATCTAGCGCTTGCATTGAGCAACCGTTTGCTGCACCCTGATGCGTTGCAACTCACGTCACGGGACGGTCTTTTTCTCACCGGCGTTCGCCGTATTGGCAAAACCACATTTATCCGCAGAGACCTGATACCACAGCTCGAAAAGGAAAACGCGTTGGTCATCTACATTGACCTTTGGGAAAACCGAGGAAGCATCTCTCCGGCGGAAGCGGTTCTTTCCAAAATAAGACAATTTTTAGTGGAATCTCCACGACTGTCATCTTTCAAGGTGACATTTCCCGGAGTGTCCTTAAGCTTTGAACCAAAACAAGTCGGCATTCCCTCAGGCGTGTCACTTGCAAACGTCTTTTCGGAGATTGTTGCCAAGTACGATGTAGATGTTGTGCTCATCATCGACGAATTTCAGGAAGCATTAAAAAACGAAGCTGGACTCAATTTGCTCACAGCTTTGAAAGCCGCCCGTGACGCCGTCAACCTGCGCCCGAACAATCCCAACGACACCTATTTCCTGCTCGTTGGCATTGGTGCGCAACACTCGTTGATCAAGTCCATGGTCTTCGGTTCCTCTCAGGCCTTCTACGGAAGCGATCATCTGGTCTTTCCGCTATTGAGCGATGAATACCTCATATGGCAAGCCGGCCAAATGAAGGACAAAACCAAAGTGCCTTCAGCAGAAGCTTTACGTAGAGGTTTTGCCATCCTGGGCGGCCGACCGACAACGTTCCGCCGGCTTTTGGAGCAGATGCAGACCTATCCCGGCAGTGAAATCGATCCGGTTTTCGTCGCACTGTGCCGCAACCAGGCAAGGTCTGAACTAAGGTCATCGTTGCGGAATTTTGAATCTCAAAACGAATACGGCTATAAGCCATGTATCAAAAGGAGGTTTCAGAATGCCGAAACGTTACAGTCCAGAAATCAGAAGAACAGCTCTTGAGCTCGTCAATCAGGGGCAGACACAAATCGAGGTTGCACAAGCTTTGGGAGTTAGCCCCAAGACACTCAGCCACTGGGTTACCACAACACAAGCTCGTATGCCTGATCAGCAACGCAATGAGCTTGAAGAACTCAAACGATTGCGCCTGCAGGTACGCAAGCAACAGGCCGAAATCGCCTTCTTAAAAAAAGCAACAGCGTACTTTGCCAAGCTGCCCAAGTGAAGTACGCTTTTTTAAAGACTTGTTTGGACAGCAAACTCATCGGGCGCAGAAAACTCATCAGTGTTCGAAAGGCTGCCGCCCTGCTGAGGATCAGTACCAGCGGCTACTATCAGTGGCTAAAGGTTGATCGATACCACCGCCACGGAGTGCATCACAGCGACGAGGAGTTGCTTTGTCATGTGCGCACCGTTATCAGCCGTTGCGGAAAACAGGTTCCCGGAGTGATGCGCCTGTACCTTGCGTTGCGCCGAGAGGGCTTAGGCGTTGGTTTTAAGCGCCTGCGCAGACTTTTGCGAAGCAACGGCATCTTCCATCGCTACCATCGCAAATACATTGCTACCACGGACAGTAACCACAACCTGGCTCGATTGCCGAATTTGATTGACCGTCAGTTCAACCGCTATGCGATCAATCAGGCTTGGTGCGGAGACATTACGTATATCCCAACCGACGAGGGTTGGCTTTTCATGGCCAGTGTTCTTGATTTGGCCAGCCGTTGCCTGGTTGGCTACAGTTTTGACTCAACCATGAAAACGTCCCTGGTTGTGGACGCTTTGCGCATGGCGATCGCCAACGAGCACCCGTCGCCGGGCTTGATTTTTCACAGCGATCAAGGTTCACAGTACTGTAGCCATGTTTTTCAAGAATTTTTGCTTCACCAGGGCATTAGTGGCTCTATGAGCGAGCGTGGGCAATGCTGGGACAACGCTCAGGCCGAATCATTTTGGGCAACCCTGAAGCGGGAAACACTACCGTTATCCGGATGCTTTAGCAGTCGAAAGGAGGCGCAGGATACTGTGACTCGTTGGATATCCTATTACAATGGAACTCGGCCCCATTCACAGCTGGGGATGCGATCCCCCTATCAATTCAGATTAAGGGCGCAGGCCTTGTAATTCGGGCTTTTTTATCGAGATTCGAAATTCCGCGCCCACGTCCCAGTTCCAAAGAAGCATTTTGGCTTGTGAGTTTGATAAAAATGAAAAAGACAGTTTTTGGCTCAGGCGCAAATTTTTGTGTTTTGGGTGAAATTGAAAATTTTGACCTCAGTGAATTCACTTCTACGAACTTTCTTATACCGAGCTTCAGCAGCTCTTCTTTGTTGGAAAAGAGCCATCAGCCTGCTTTTCCGTTGAGTGTCATCGGTTTAGCCGTTACTTGTATTTTCGCAACGAATTTTGCCTCGGCACAACCGCTGACGATCCGTGATGACTATTCGGACACAACCAGTGAGTCTCTTCAGTACGATCAAATTGATTTTTCAACCGGATCCAAAGCAAACGTAGCCGTAACAATAGGCGGCGATCAAACTCAGAGCATTGTTCTGGACAAGGGCATTAATTTGGACGACAAGTCAGGCAGCGCGTCTGTTGACATGACATTGTCTGCTGACAGTATTCAAATTCTTGGCGGATACGGCATCAATTACGGTACGTCAACAATTGTTGTCGGAGGCAACGATCCCGGCGAAAACCACATTCTCAATGTCATAGCTGATGAGCTGACGGTGAATGCAACGACTGCTCTGAATAGTTGAGGTCGTGATGTTGCTCAGAGTGCTTTGTCGGTTAATGCTTCTTCGACGGTAAATCTGGGAGCGGAAGAGAACAGAATTTCGTCTGTTACGCTCACGGCGGACGGTACTCACGCAGTTTATGTCGGGGATAATTCGGCAGCCAATGTATTCGCTGACTCAATTGTTGTAACCACGAACGCGACCTCCTCAACCTATGCAGGCATCTACGTCACTGGTGATGCTGCGGTGAATCTCAATGCCTTAAACAACATCACAATCAACAATGCCAACGGTTACGGCATTGACTCGTATGGTACTGGCTCGGCACATCTGACTGCAGGCGGCTCAATTATCGTCAACGCGGCGAAAGCTAGCAAAGCGATCAATTTCAGAACTCTCAATTCCAACAACGACGACGCGGAAATGTCGTTGGAAGGGAAGAGCATTTTTCTAACCGGCAGGGTGGACAGCACGGGTTCTTCCTCTGAGACTTCTGCTCAATTGACGCTTGCCGCTGAGGACACGATTTCTATTGATGCGGAAAGTTCCAGTTATGGCGCAGTGCAGCTTGGATACCGACGTTATTTGGATTTATCCGCAGAGAATCTTCGGGTCACAAATAAAGCTGAAGACGGTGAACTTAAGGGTTTCGGGTTCAAGCTTGACGGAAGCGGAACTTCCAATCCCACGGTAGATGCATCTTTTGGCAGTCAATTTTCTATTGAGGCTGATACGGGGGTCTACCTGTATGCGACAAATGCTGCTTTCACGGCTTCCGGAGAAGCCGCCGATCAAAGCCTTTTATCCATTACCGGTTCATTAGCCGGCTTTGTTGCGAAAAATTCTGCAGGACAAAACCGGATTGAAGATACTTCCGTTGCCATTGTTCTCAACAAGGACACAGCCATAACCGACAAGTGGTACGGCCCGACCGGCCAAAACGGTATGGTTGGTATTTACAACGCCAGCGGTACGCAAACGACGCTGCAAAACGGCAAATATCTGACGGTGAATATCTCCGCGACAAAAGCCTTAAGCGGCAACAAAGTAATCGGCATGCTGGCCGACGCAACAACTCAGACCGGTCTGCTGACAATTCAAAACTATGACCTTGTTTCCCTTGATTTGACAGAAGTGGACAGCTCAGCGACCGTTTATGGCATTCGTTCGGTCAGTTCGAAGACCGAGTTGAAAGATATTGGAACGTTTGAGGCAAAGGTTAATTCCGGTTATGCCGTCTATGCGTCTTCTTACACCTCTTCATCGACAAAATACGCACAAGGAAGCATAAGCATTGATGCTGATAGCGTTGATGTTGAAGCCGGCTCAGACGCTACAGCCTTCTATGCCAGTGACGGCGGCGCAATCACTGTCAATGCGCACAATCAGGTGGTTGTGGATGCAGAAGGCACAAATTTCATTTACGCCGAGGGTGAGGACTCCAAGGTGGAGATTGACGCTTCCGAAGCAACAACAGTTCGAATCACTGGCGACATCACGGCAACAGGAAAAGCTACCGCTTCGCTTTCTTTCAACAGCGGCAGTTTTACGGGGACAACAAGCTCCAATTCACCCGGAGCAATTCATTTGACTCTGGGAGGAGAAAACAGTACCCGCACTGAGTTCGAACCGGCGCAATGGAACGTCACGGATAATTCAGTTCTGACATCGCTTTCAATGAATAGCGCTGTTCTCAATTTGGCGTGGCGCGATGCCGCTGATGCACTGAGCTACAAATCAGTTGCAGTCAAGGAATTTGGAACAAATAGTGTCCAAGGAGGCAGCGGCGACATCTATTTCAACATTGATCTGGAAACGGAGGCCGAGGGCACTTTGGATCAGCTTGAAGCTGAAAACGTTTCCGGTACCTATACGGGACATGTCAATTTTGACAATCCAAAGGATCTCGAAGGCAAGCTTTACACGGAAAACTACTTGATTCACCAGGAAGCCGGCAGCATGCAGGTCAACAATCCCGACGGCAAATCAATGTCGGGCGACGGCATGATGAGCAAGTGGTCATGGAAGTTCCGTCCGGCGGACCTCCAAGGTACTGCGTTGACTGAGGATGATTTGCTTAAGCTAGGCAACACGAGCGAAGGAGAAGGCGACTGGATCCTTGTGCGAGATACAAGTTCAGGCTCCGGCGAAGGCGGAGGCGAAACTCCTCCCGAATCCGAGCAAATCAAAAACCTCGGTTCGTCTGTAGCTCAAGCCATCGGCTGGCTTTCCGAAAAGAACGACCTGCGCCGACGCTTGGGTGAAGTCCGCTACGGCTCTCAGACCGGTGCCTGGGCAAAGGTGTTCACCCGTCAGGATCGTGCCGACGGTTTTGCCTACAACGGCTTCAAGCAGAACAGCACCGGCGTTCACATCGGTTATGACACGTTTGCCTCGAAGTCGGAGAGCTCTTCCTGGCTTGTGGGCGCCACGCTGCGTTATGCCCGTGCCGATCAGGAAGGCATTGAGACGGCCTACGGCGGAGACGGCAAGACGAACGAGTACTCCGGCAAGCTCTACGCCACTTGGATGCACGAGAAGGGTTCATACCTGGACGCTCTTGTTCAGGTCGGCTACTACGATCAGGAGATTCGCGGACGCAACAACAGCGGGACCGGTTCTTTTGACGCGGACTACCACAACATCGGCATGGGTGCTTCGGTTGAAATCGGGCACATGTTTACGCTTTCCAACGGAGCCGATGACCGCCGTTGGTTCAACCATTGGTTCATTGAGCCGCAGTTGGAGCTGTCCTACTTCTACGTCAAGGGGCAGAACTTCAAGACATCCACGGGACTCAAGGTCGAGCAGGGTGACGCGGACTTCCTGACGGGGCGCGCCGGGCTTGTCATCGGCAAGAAATTCAACTACGGGACAGTGGACGATTTGGATCGCCGTTACTTCCAGATCGGTCTGATCGGCGGCATCAATCACGAGTTCCTCGGTGATCAGGAGATTCGGTTCGTCGGTACAGACGGCACGTCCGCCAAGGTCGACGGACACGGCCTGGGCGGAACTTCCTTCTATTACGGGCTGACGGCCGACTGGCAGGTTGCAAACCGCATTCGAATCTATGCCGAGCTAGATGCCGAAGAAGGCGACCACTATACCAAAGACTACGGCTTTAACATCGGCCTTAAGTACGCATTCTGATCCGGCGGGAGGAAATGTTATGAAACAAACGATTCTTGCCGCTGTGGTGACTGCGGCTTTCTTCGGCATGGCGGCAGCACACGCCGGCCAAACGGTGCAGCTTGAAGACTGCGGTAAAAAGGCCGATGCCTTTGCCTTCATTGTGGATGCTTCCGGCTCCATGATGCAGGAGGTTGGCGAGGTAAAAGGAAAGGCTCGCAAGGAGTACGAAGAACTCATTGCTTCGGGGCAATACAAGCAAAAAGATGTGCCGGTACCGCCCGCCAACGAAGCTGTCGACGAATTGCGCCGCATTGAATTGGCGAAAACTGTGAGTCTCAAAATTGCGGCCAAGCTCCCGGAGCAAACCGACATTGCCTCGGCTCTGTACGCTATTGCGCCCTATGCAGAGCTCGTGCCGCTTGAAAAGCGAAGTGCCGACGATTTCTCTCAGGCAGTTGAAGACAAGCTCAATACAAATCTTGAAGTGTTCGGTCGTCCGACATGGATGGGCGAGCGCGCTTTCAATCGGTTCTCGACCAAGGTTGAGGGCGTTCAAAATATAGTGCTCATTACCGACGGCGGCTTTGATTTGCAGACTAAAGGCAAACGCTCGCCCGTTGAGGGCTTGACTGCTTTCTACGCCGCTAATCCGGGCTCGTGCGTGCATATTGTGTCCGCGGCCTACACGCCCAAAGAAAAGTCGGCGGTCGAAGCACTGGCCGCCGTGAACGCCTGCTCGAAAGTGGCCGAACTTGAGGCTCTTGCATCAAACGAAGAGATCCTTAAAGGCTTTGTTGAGGACACGCTCTACAAGGATTGCTCGCAGGTGGGCGTCATTGAGATTGACGACGTGTACTTCGATTTTGACAAGTCGATTGTGACGGCTGAAAGCGCCGAACGTTTGAACAAAGCTGTCGAAATCCTCAGGAACCGTCCGGTCGAAAAAGTGACGATTGTCGGCTGGACCGACTGGACGGGAAGCGATACGTATAACTACAAGCTCTCGGAGCGCCGCGCTTTGGCTGTACGCGACTATTTCGTGTCCCAGGGAATTGATGCCTCGCGTTTTGAGGTTGTCGGCAAGGGCAAGTCCTTCAAGTTCAGCAATCATTCAAACGATGGTAGGCATAAAAATCGACGTGTCGAGCTGATTTTCGAATAATCATTGAGCGGCAGGTCTTCGGGCTTGCCGTTTCTTTTTCCTGGAAAGAGTACGATCTTCTCCAGAATTCATCTGGAGAGAGAGCGATGTCAAAGACTTCGCCGGACGATTTTGTTTTGGTTGCAGAAACCTGGACGGAACCTCGTTCCGGGAGAAAAAAAGATTATCCGAGTCTTGTAACAAAGCCGAAAGTCAAAGGAACCATCTACTGGGACCACTCAAAAAAAGGCGTCAATAGTTTCGGATCTCCGAAATTCCACAACGCATTTCGAGCGACTGTCACTTACAACGGCAAAACGTATCTGACGCCAACGTTCTTTTGGAGCCGATTCGCAACTCCGAACTGATCACGCGTCTACTTTTCACTGAAATCGCCAAAACCGGACCAAGAGGATGCAGCAACCTTTTTTCTTCGGCATTTCGGGCACAGCTCACTAAGTCTGCCGGTCTCGATCGCACCATCAGCGCCTCTTCAATCCAAGGCAAATTAGGTACCATGCAGTCAAACGACTGGATTTATCCGGTAAGTTATGGTTGCTATGCCGCTTCAGACCCGCAAGCTGCCAGCATATGGTTGTCCGAAGAAGAGTCTGACTAACGGACCAGCATCGCGGCTCGCTTCCTTCAATTCTCAAAGCGAGCGGCGAGCTCTACCGCCTTTTGCACCCGAACGGACGAAAATGCCGGCGCATAGTCTCTCAGATCTGATGCATTCATTCTCACAGTCGGTTTGACTGCCAGACTCTTCCAGTTCCGGACTGCACCGATTATGCGCTTGAAGATTTCAACTCCTTCCTCATCCGTCAGGTCAAAAGCCGCCAGATTGTCCCAAATCTGCCGCACATCCTCTATCTCTCCTTCTGCCAGCGACAGATAGTTCTTTGACACATACGGCGCTTCGGGTCGACTCAAAGGCACGGGATTGATGTCGAAAGCCGGCGACAACACCCAAACTCCGTTGTTGCGCATCAACAGTCCCGTATTGCGTCCGTGGTCGTCGGTGTTGTTGATCAGATAGTTCAGAAGCAGCCGACCGACGATTTCCTTAGCAGTCGTTTTGTCCGGACTGTCTGCCTGAAGATACAGACGTTCGTTCAGTTCCGTGTAGCACGGCGGTGGGTAACCGTCTTCCGTGCTCTGCAGAAACGTGGCCATTGACCAATACGGAATGCGGCGACCTGCCGACGTACGATCAAAGCGGTCGATAACCGCCACGTTGACGTCATCGATTGTCACAACTTTGCCGATGGCGGCATTGAGTCCTGCTGCACGCGCAAGTTCTAGTCCAAGAATCTCGCCTTTGACGACGCTTCTTTCGTCATTGACACTCGCAAACTTTCCGATGGCAAGACGTCCGTTTTCGTTGAGAACAGTGCATTTGGGGCGCGCACCGCCCAGGGAAGTACCTTTTCCTTCGAGATAATCCAGATCGGCGTCCGTTTCCTCGTCCATCTCGAATCGTCTGGAAGATCGAGCAATTTTGCCAAGTTCAATTACCGGCGGCGTACGACGCTTACCTTCCTCCACATCATCAGGCTGATGTCCGTCGAGCGCAAAACGAATCGCTCCGACACGACTAAAGTCGTCTACGGCCAAAAGGAAATCGACTTCAGAGAGTTCGCGATTAAGACCAGCTTTTCGAAACGATCGCTTAATAAGGCGCCGTCCCCAACTGTCAGGTTCGGTATCTGCAAATGCAAACGGAAAAGGGCTTCGCCGATCCGTGTCATTTAGGTAGAACCATTGAAGCGAAAGTGTCAACTCAGGAGAGATAGCAAAAGCACTTCTCTCTGACACCCAAGAATCGGAGTAACAAAACTGCGAGGCCCCGGGACGCACCGGATCATAGGCAAGTGTCCCGATAAGATCTCTTCGCTCACCGATAAATACCGAAAGTCGCTGTTGCATTTCAGAACCCTTCAAATTCTTCAGGCTTACGGCGGACACGTTTAGGAAGTAAATCCTCCATCATGGCTGCGCCCACCCGGTCTTCCAGCGGAGACAACACGCTGTCAAACGACTCAAGCCGATCAAGAATCATCAGAACTCGGCACACTGTGGCAAACGCCACCGTTCCGTCGCCTTTTTCTATACGCTGATAGGTCGCAATCGACGTACACGCCTTCTCGGCCATGTCCATCTGCGTGAGACCTCGTTTGCGCCGAGCAAGAGAAATGTATTCGCCGATGCGGGTACAAAAGGCGTCAACGGACTTGAAGTAAACACGCTCTCGTTGTTTTCGCGCCGTTGCTGTGGATGGCTGCTTCATTTTAGACCTTATATACAATGTTCTAACGCGAATTTTACCGCTTAAAAGCAGTCTTAGCTCTCTATCCGTCCTGACTTTCGCCCTGAATTCCTCCCAGTTCCTTGCGGCGGAGCTTTTTCAAGGGATTTTGGTTTTGCATCGGATACTTTGATCGTCTTTCAACATTAAATATGATGTTTTTTAGGCGTTTAAGCTTTGTTTGTAATGTTTTAATCGCCGACATCTCGGATGTCTGCAAAAATCCTGATGCCACATGTAGAAAGTTCCGGCTTCAGCTTATGCCGGCACAACGAGATGTCGGAAGACAATCATCTTCGTAGAACCGACAAAAACTATTCTGCAGCCTGATCCGCAGACAACTTCAGTCCGAAAAGGATCTGCCGTTGCATCACCAGGGCATCGCGGCACGCAAAGAAGACGCATCCCTGTCCGGGGCTGCGAACCTCTCTGAGCACATGTCCTTCGCCCGGATCAATGATCTCACCCAACAGATCGTCTTTGCGGACAAGGTCTCCCGGCTTCACCAAACATCTGAAAATGCCGGCGGCCGTAGCATGGGCGTTCACAATGTCATCATCGCGCAGTTGCTCAGAAGAAACGCCCTTTTGCACTTGGCAGGACAGAACACCCCGCCGGACCAAAAAGCGCAACACAGCGTTGACGGCAATTTCGGCCGACACAACATCAATGCGATCCGTTTCACTCGTGAAAATCGTATAAGCCCGGGTATCCCATATCTGCCAGTTGAAATTGAGTGTCGTCGTATCGATCGGAAGCGGTTCGCGCACGAAAACGTAAGGAAGCCCGAAGTCACATGCTGTCTGCGCATCACTCCAGTCGGTGCTCATCATTCGCACGTGCGGCACAAAATCGCCTCGTATATAAAAGGAAGCGAACTGAATGCCCCATTTCCACCCGATCAGATGCTGAAACAAACCGGAGGCAATGCGCTGCGTCGTCTCGCCCTTGTCATAGCCGGGAAACATGCGATTGACGTCGGTGTCGTCCATCGCCCAGAAACGCTTTCCGATGTTCACGGAAGACGGGTTGACGCAGGGAATGACTTCGACGGCGTGCCCGGCTGTCAACAAGCCTTCGTTTTCAAGCATCTTGAGCCGACGCACCAGCTGAGAACAAATGTAGAGCTGCTGAATTTCGTTGCCTCTCATGGCCCCCACAATCGCAGCCGATTTTTCACCTTTGCCGAAGCGATACCCCGTAATAACCATCGGCTCGCGGTAAAGCGACGGCATCTCAAAAATCCTGATGCGCCTCATTTGGCCGCTCCTTTTTTGTCCTTTCCCGATTCGCTGACGGCCAAAACGCGTGCGACGAGTGAACCGGGATTGACGACCGGATACTCACGAAGCGTAAAAACCAGTCCGTTGCAAGGACTCTTCACCTCCTGGAGAACCGTGCCGTCAATCGGATCAGTGATCAGTCCCAACGAATCGCCTTCGTGGAGATTCATCCAGTGCCGCACCTTCGGAATGAAAACGCCGGGATAGTCCGCATTGATGAATTTCACCCGACCGTCGGTTGAAACAATCGGCTCCGCCACCTCCTGAACGGGGCCTGACCAAATACCCAGACGCTTCATCAAGCGCAACAGACCGACAGTAATTCTCTCGCCATACTCCTGCGTAATGCGCATCCCGACGCCGGCCTCAATCACCAGACAAGGCACTCCGATTCTGTTGAGCGACCAGGCAAGCGTACTTTCCAAAACGGTAGCCGCCGCATGAACCCAGATGAAATCACAGTTGAGTTCCTTAGCCAAAGGCACCAGTTTTTCGGCCGTGTTGATGTTGACACGAACCTGAGGAATCTCCCGCAAAAAGATATTCGACGCGTGAATGTCAACGGCACAGGCCGCCCCCTTCATGTCGGAAATGATCTTGGCTGCAATCACCTCTTCCGTGGTGCCTTTTGCGTCTCCCGGGAAAATGCGGTTCATATCCAGATCAAAACGCGGAATACCCCGCGTGATCGAATCAATGCCCAAAGGATTGACAGCAGGATAAATGTCGACAATACCGCTCACGAACTGAGGATTTTCAGCCAATATCCGGTTTAATCGAAAACACACATATTGACCTTCCAACTCGTCTCCGTGCGTGCCCGTCACCACGCAGATACGGGGCAATTGACGGCTTTCGGCCTCTTTTTCTGAAAGTCCGGCCGGCAGAATGCGGTTTTTGCGAATCACCGCCTTTTCGGCTACCGGCAGACGAATCGATACGACGTTTTTGATCATGTTATATGTTATTCGACAACTTCAACCACGGCAGACGATTGAACAGACTGCCGGGCACTTCCCAAGAAAATGCCTCGCTCAAGAGCTGCGTCTTCAAAATCGCACCCTCTGGCTAAAGCAATATAAGCTCCCTGAGCCAAACAGTCATGCGTCGGATCGAGCGCCGTCCACCTGTTGTTGACCCATGCCTGCACCCAGGCATGTGTGGCGCCTTCGCCTGCCATCAATCCGGCAACATATAAGGAAGGAACTGAAGCAAGTCTGAGAAGTGAAAGCAAGACGTGCGAATAATCCTGACAAACTCCCTTTCCGCATGACAGCGCCTGCTCAGCCGTTGTGCCGACATTCGTGACTCCCGGCATATAGACAAGGCTCGCGTGAGCCGCATGCATCAGAAGAAGGGCATCAGCCTGCACGTCTCCGGTCAAAGTCCCTTTGATACGCTCCCAAAGATTGACAATGCTCGGACCCGGCGTTGTGAGCCGCGTCGGATAGACAAAGTAAGGGGCTGCGGGATAGTCGCTTCGATTGTCGTCAAGGCAGGTTCGGACAATGCCCGAAGATTCAAAAAACAACTCGTCGTGGGGTTCGTCCATGCGTCCGGTCAGAGTCAAATTGCCGCAAACGGAATCAAAAACCGAAGCCGGAGGCTGAGGCAGACTCGTCGTAAGATGCGTTTCCAGGACTCTTTGTCCGGGCGTATCCGAGGGAAACGCCCTAATATGAAACACGTGTCCGGAAACGGGGGCAGAAAACCAATACGCCGTGGTAAAGGTGAAACGGCACTTCAAGGCAAAACTCTACTGACTCAGTGCAAAGCGTTGATAAGGTGCAACAGGTGTGCTCGGTTGCTTTCGAGCGCCGGCTCTTTCATGCTGCGCAGTTCCTGCAGAATCTCACGATTGAGGAGCGGCTCCACACGTCTCGTATGGGAAAGCATGCGGATGAGAAGTTCATCGATGGCGTATTCCTGACAATTGAGTCGGATCATCAGATCCAATCGTTCGGAATACTTCCCGACTTTCAAAAGGTCGCGTCGCTCGACATCGACAACGCGATCGTCTACCGATCCCCAAAACGCAAGCAACAGATCGCTCACGCGCTGCGTTTCCAGAAAAGCGGACTCAGCGATGCTGCCCTGTTCCAACCGATCCAGGGCCAACTGAATGAAGGCCATCGTTTCGGTGGTGATGAAGTTTCTCAGTACGATGGCGTTGTCATAAGCCCGTGAAAGATTGGAATAAATCGAATCCGGATTGGTCGCATCAAACAAGTATTTGACTTCAAAATCGGCGGCATCCCGATAGATATCCGACGGAATCGACAAGCGCTTGCAGAACGCCACGTAGTCCTCTCCGTCCTGATCAATCATTCGATCAAGCGATTGATTGAAAATGCGAACCGTTGAAAACACGCGCTCCACATACCGCCCAAGCCAATACAGGCGGTCGGCCTGCTCGGCAGAAATGGCTATCAGCATCGGTTTTGAAGTCATCAGCATCCTCACTTTATCCTGTCCAGTCCTTTGATGTCCGCCCGATTTCATGAGGCCTTAACCCATGTGTCCTTAAAACCTCCGCCTTGGGAGGAATTCACGACAAAACTGTCGGCAACGCGGGAAAAACGCGTCAGTCCGCTCGGCCAAACTTCAACCGAATCCTTCCCGGTCAGCACGAAGGCACGCAGGTCCGCTTTTCGATAGACCGTTTCGTCGCCGTCCATCACCGGCAAATCAACAAAATCGATCACTTCCTGCACGATGAAGCGCCGCGGCTCTTTGCGTATGCGATCACGCCAGTCTGCAAGCGTTTTGCTGTCCATATCGCGTCCGAAGACAACACCGTAACCTCCGGCTTCCGCCACGTCCTTAATGACGAGCTTTTCAATGTTGGAGAGCACGTACTCACGATCTTTTTCAAAGAATGGCAGATAAGTGGGCGCATTTTTCAGGATCGCTTTTTCACCCAAATAGTATTCAACCATTTTGGGAACAAAGTAATAAATGCCTTTATCGTCGGCCACGCCGTTGCCGGGCGCATTGATGATCGCCACATTGCCCGATCGGTAGGCATCCATGATGCCCGGCACGCCGATGAGGCTTTCCGGCAGGAACGTAAGCGGATCAAGATACTCGTCGGAAATGCGGCGATACACCGCTCCCACACGAACCTTGCCCTGTGCGCAATCTCGATAGTAGAGGCAGTTGTCCTCCACAAAGAGATCGTCGTTGACAGCCAACGCAAAGCCGGTCTTTTCCGACAGATAACTGTGCTCGAAAAACGCTGCGTTGTAGCGTCCCGGCGTCATGACCACGCAGATGCCGTCACAAGCCACGCTCTGCATCATGCGAGAGAGCATCTCGGGATATCGGCGGTTATCAACGATGTTTGCCGTTCTGAATGTCTGAGGTGAAGCGCGTCGGCAAATCTCGCGAGCAATCAGCGGATAGGATGCTCCGGACGGAATTCTCAGATTGTCTTCCAGAACGTACCAGCTCTTATCACGAGCCTGGACCAGATCGATGCCGGCAATGTGCGTGTAGACGCCTCCCGGAGGCGTAACGCCGTCGCATGCTTTTAAAAAGCCCGGGGAAGAAAACACGAATTCGGGAGGGATCACGCCGTCCGTGATTATTCTCTTTTTTCCATAGATGTCCAGCAAGAATGCGTTGAGCGCTCGGACACGTTGAGCCAAACCGGCTGAAAGTTCCTTCCACTCGTCGGCTTCAATGGTTCTGGCAATCGGATCAAAAGGAAAGATCTGCTCGTGAAAACTGCCGTTTTTGTAAAGCCCGAATTTAACGCCGTAACGCGTGAGCATTTCATTGATGGAGGCACTGTTTCGAACGAGAGAATCCATGGCGAGCTTTCCTGCGGCGAAAAACGACACAAACTCCTTGGATTATCACTCACCGGACAGACAAACCCGGCGTTGTTCAAACCCAATCCGCACAAATCTTGGCCGATGTCAGATTAAGTAGGCACATTGCTTTAGTAGAAAACGACAGCCGTCTTCCCCTCTTACGGAAAAACCAAGTCCGCCAAATGTCTGCCGTCCACGCCGCCCTGCAGCAGTCCCTCCGGACAATAGTGGCAATAGCAGACAACCGTCGGCGTCGTGAACTGCGAACAGTATCGGCACACGAATCGCTCTTGGTATTTCGTGAGTTCGGTACGCAACGATGCATACGGAAATTCCGTCTGCATGTCTTCGAGGAATTCCTCTCGCGTGCCTTTGTGAAACCGCATTGAAGCAAGGTTTTTCTTGTTTAATAAGCGAACCAGACCAAGCGACGTCTGACGAAGTTCCGAAAAGCGTTCAAGTCATCAGAAACACAGACACTCTTCGATTGTTAGCGATCGATTCAGAATACTCTCATGCCTAAAATTTAAGCACGCCGATAACCCTCTGATTTTTCTAGCCTTCTCAGGTTATACACAGCTGTTGTCCACACATCTGTGTAAAACCTGACAAAGCTAACGACTCGGCTTTTTAACGACGCTACCAGAGCAACATCTCCGGCTTGAGCAAAAAATCCAAAAAACCGATGTAGAAAATGCCCTCTTCATCGTATGTCGGCCCAATCGGGCGACCGAGCACGATCATTATTTTTGAATCCATCACGAATGGCCATCAGCGCCGCCTTTTGTGCCCGCATCCCCACTTCACCCGACAATTCTTCGGCCACCTGTACGTAGATTCTGCGACTGAGCCGATTGGTTACGAAGCTGACCTCAAGCTGCTCGGCGAGACTCCCCTTCCGTTTCGTACTTTTCGCTTCAGCACGCTGCCGAGCTCAACCTCGTAACCTCGCACCCTCAGATCTGTGACTTCACCGGCGAGCCAAACCGCCTATTTCGCTTGGTGTCGTACCGGCGCGCCGCCCTGATCAGAAACGCATCCTCCAAATATTTCAGATAGCAACCAACGGTATTGACCGTCACACTCGCGCCGTTTGTGGATTGCTTAGCGACCCGTGTTGAATTGAGGAATTGTCACGCGCAAGAGGCTATGACACGGATGAGCGCCTCAAGTTCACTCGTCTTGCCAACGTCATAGTAACCAGCCACGTCCGCCACACACGTGTCCTTGAGAAAGCTCGTGAGCCGGGACCTCTTCTCTTCTTCCGACTCCAAGGCGACCACCGCCGGCATTCCGCCGTAGCGGGAATATTGCGCCCACGCCTCGTGAAGACCACCGTCAAAGCCGGACATAAATTCGGCAAACGACAGCGGAAAAACGTGCACCGCGTCACCTCTACCTCGAAACACCGTCGACACATCCGTCGCGAAGCCCGAAGCGTGACTCACGGTGACGTACACGTCCAGACGATCCTCACGGTTGAGAGCATTGAGAACTTGAGCTGCGTCGGAAAGATATTCGACATCGTCAAGCAAAAGGTAGCAACGACCGGTCTCAGGAAGCCTCTTTTTCAAATCGGCAAAAAAGACGTCGGGACTGCACATTGAACGATCTGATGAACGAGGAAATTCGTAGACGCAAATGTGGTCAGGATCGACACCGCTTTTAATCAGATGGTCCCGGAAAAGTGTCAGGAGCAAATACGACTTGCCGCAACCGTGAATGCTCGTAAGAATCTTCACCAATCCGTTGTGCTTTCGTTCAATCCAACGATCCAAATACGTCTTTCGGGAGAATTCCATAAAGGCCCCTTTTAAGGATTTGGAGTCGTTTTGCTCTTAATCGGCAATTCAGAGGCATTCCATCCCACCTTCCTGCGTTCGACTGCATCTTAACCATGCACCAATTTGATGCATCACAACTGCCTATAGCGCACTCAAACGGTGCTTTTCGCTACCGTTTAGCCCCGTCTTAAGCTTTGTCGTTTCTCTAGTTCCTTCGACCTAATCATCGGGCAATTCAAGACAAAACTAATCATTACCGATTAGCTTTCTTAGTCACTAAACCTTAACGATTTAAGAAAAGAGTGAGGGTTCTCCCTATTACGTCCAAAACTGGCACGCTCCTTGCAACAGTTAAAGACAAAAGGCGCGCACTCATTCACGCGCACCGAGAACGATCACACACTCAAATAGGAGCCTGATATGAAGCACACTTCCCGCTTTGCCCTCGCAGCCGGCGCCGCCGCTGTTCTCGCCATGAACGCAGCCACCGCCGCGGAGCTCACCGGAACGCTCAAGAAGATTCAGGAAACCGGCTCGATCACGCTCGGCTATCGTGAAAGCTCCGTGCCGTTTTCCTACCTCGGCGCCGACGGCAAGCCCGTTGGCTATGCCTTTGAGGTCTGCCGCAAGGTTGCCGAATCCGCTCAGAAGGAACTCGGCCTGGCCAAGCTTGATGTGAAATATCAGGCCGTGACTTCGGCAAACCGCATTCCGCTCATCCAGAACGGTACGGTTGACATCGAATGCGGCTCGACCACCAACTCTCTGGTTCGTCAGCGCGAAGCGGCCTTCTCCGTGAGCTACTTCGGCATCCAGGTTTCGGCCGCCGTCTGGAAGAACAGCGGCATCAATTCGATGAAGGACTTGAACGGCAAGACGATTGCCGTGACTTCCGGCACGACTTCCGTGGCGCTCATGAAGAAGTTTGAAAAAGAAAACGGCATTCGCGTGCGCTACATGATGACGAAGGACTTTGCCGAAGCCATGCAGCTCGTTGCCAACAAACGCGCCGACGCATTCGTGCTTGACGACGTTCTGCTCGCAGGTCAGATTGCGAACCTGAAGAACTCCGCCGACTTCAAGATTCTCGACGCCGCTCTTTCGGTCGAACCCTACGGCGCCATGTTCCGCAAGGACGATCCGCAGTTCAAGGCTCTCGTTGACAAGACGGTCACGAACATGATCAAGACCGGAGAACTCGAAAAGCTCTACAAGACTTGGTTCGAATCTCCCATTCCGCCCAAGAACGTCAACCTGAACTTCAAGATGAACAACTACACGAAGGAACTCTTTGCCAATCCTTCGGACAAGGGCATCTGATAGGGAAGTTTTATGCCGGGGCCGGTCTCAGTGGCGCCAACGTTGAGATGCCCCGGTCTTTTTGAAAATTCATTTCCCGCGGCTGCGGCAGTCCTTGCCCTTCACACGGGCTGCCGCACATAAAAAGAGGAAAGTTGAAAATGGCTCTCAATTTTGATCTGAACTCTCTGTTTGAGCCTGCGTTGCTCTCCGACGAGCCCTGGTGGTCGTACATTTTGGGCGGCGCCGGCTGGACGGTGGCTCTGATGCTCACCTCCTTTGCGCTGGCTCTCGTGCTGGGCATCATCGTGGGCACGCTGCGCACCTCCCAGAACAAATTCCTAAGCACGATCTGCGAAGTGTGGATCGAGACCTTCCGCAACATTCCGCTCATCGTTCAGATTTTCGTCTGGTTCTTCGTCGTTCCAGAATTCATTCCCTGGTACAAGGACTGGATGAACACGGTCGATCCCGTCTACTCGCAGTTCCTGACGGCTTTCATCTGCATGGGCTTTTTCACTTCCTCACGCGTTGCCGAACAGGTTCGCGCCGGCATCGCCTCCGTTCCGAAGGGCCTTCCCAACGCCGCCAAGGCTCTGGGCTTTACGCCGATTCAGACATACGCCTATGTGATTCTGCCGCTGGCGATGCGCCTGATCGTTCCGCCGCTCACGAGCGAAGCCATGAACCTCGTGAAGAACACCGCCGTGGCTCTCACCATCGGTCTGCCTGAACTCACGATGCGCGCCAACGAAATGGGCGAAAACACGTTCCAGTTCTTCGCCGCCTACATCTGGGCCACCATCATCTACATCGTCATCGCCCTGATCGTCAACAACGTCATGCGCGTCGTCGAGAAAAAGAGCGCCGTTCCCGGCCTCATCCTTGCCAAGTAAGAGAGGAGATAAGCGATGTTTGATTTTTCCTCGATTACGAATTCCTGGGCCTACATTCTCGAAGGCGTCAAGTACACGATCGAACTGACGATCATCACGGCCGTGGGCGGTCTGATTCTCGGTACGGGTCTCGCACTTTGCCGTCTGTCGACTTCCAAGATTCTTTCCGAGTTTTCCAAGCTCTACACCAACCTGATGCGCGCCGTGCCGCTCGTGCTCGTGCTCTTCTGGTTCTTCCTGCTGATGCCGGAAGTTCTCAAGGTTCTGCTCAGGCTCGATCATCCGGTCATGATCGGCGCGGAAATGACGGCCATCATTACCTTCGTGCTCTTTGAAGCGGCCTACTTTGCAGAAATCATGCGTGCCGGCATCCAGTCCGTGAGCAAGGGGCAGATGTCCGCGGCCATGGCGCTCGGCCTTCGCTACGGTCAGACGATGCGCTACGTCATCCTGCCGCAGGCCGTTCGCAACATGCTGCCGGTGCTGCTCACCCAGACCATCATTCTCTTCCAGGACACCAGTCTGGTGTACGTGATCAGCGGCAACGACTTCATGGGCGCCGTAAGCAAGATCGCTCAGCGCGACGGTCAGCTCGTCTTGATGTACTCCTTTGCCGCCGTCTGCTACCTCACCGTTTCCGTGTCGCTTTCGATGCTCGTGCGTCGCCTGCAGCGCAAGATCGCCGTGGCCGCCCGCTAAGAGCACAAGGACATCGCACAAAACCGGATTTACAGGATTAAAAGAAAAATGTCGATGATTGAAATCAAAAACGTGAGCAAGTGGTACGGAGACTTTCAGGTTCTCAAGAACTGCTCGGTGAACGTCGAAAAAGGCGAAGTGGTGGTTGTCTGCGGGCCTTCCGGTTCGGGCAAGTCCACGCTCATTAAGACCGTCAACGCGCTTGAACCCTTCCAGCAGGGCGAAATCCGCATCAACGGCATTTCCGTGGGCGACCCCAAGACCGATCTCGCGAAACTGCGCAGCCACGTCGGCATGGTCTTTCAGCATTTCGAGCTCTTTCCCCACATGAGCATCCGCGACAACCTGGCGCTTGCCCAGATCAAGGTGCTCGGACGCGACAAGGCCGAAGCCGAAGAACGCGGCTTAAAGCTGCTCGATCGCGTGGGTCTTTTGAAGCATTCGGAAAAGTTTCCGGGTCAGCTTTCGGGCGGTCAGCAGCAGCGCGTTGCCATTGCCCGCGCCTTGGCCATGGATCCGATCTGCATGCTCTTTGACGAACCCACCTCGGCGCTTGACCCCGAGATGATCAACGAAGTGCTTGACGTGATGGTGGAACTTGCTCACGAAGGCATGACCATGATGGTGGTGACGCACGAAATGGGCTTTGCCAAGAAAGTGGCCGACCACGTGATCTTTATGGATGCCGGCGAAGTCATTGAAAATCTTCCTTCGGACGAATTTTTCAATAAGCCGCACACGGAACGTGCGCAGAAGTTTCTATCGAAGATTCTCAACCACTAAGTCGAAACTTTCTGTCATCTTTCAAGACCTTTCCGAACCAATGGTGCTCGGGAAGGTCTTTTTGCGTCCGTTTCTCTTTGCAGCAAAAAGAGTTCGTGCTGAATCCTCCCATCCTGCATCTGCGAACGATGCCGATAAACGATCGGTCAATTCGGGGACAAGAGAAGACTTATCCACATCCTCGGCCGCTCAGACTACTTACTGGGCCGTAGGCCGAGGTTGTGGGTAAGTCGTGAGGTCTGACAGCACCATTCTTGCAGGCTTGCCTGCCCAATCACCCGGTTCTCTAGAGCCACAAATACGCCATCGGCAAAGCGAACTCGCGCTCGCCATAACGAACAACATCGTGGCCCGTGTAAAGAACAACCGACCAAATACGGCGGTTCTTACCGAATTGTTCTTTGAACCAGCGAAGGTTCTTGAAATGTTCCGCTTTTACTCCTTCGCTTGCCTTTACCTCCAGACAAATCAATTCTCCATTTCTGTTTTCCAAAATAAAGTCGATCTCTTTGCCTGTCGTGTTACGGAAGTGATAAAGCTTCCACTTGCGCCCAATATCAGTAATCGGCACGAGTTGCTGATAAACCCATGTTTCAAGCAAATTTCCCACCAAATCCGTGGTTGCTTTGTCTTCCACATTAAGAGCCAGATCCACATCGCCTAGATCTGCCAAATATGCCATCAGTCCGCTGTCACAGAGCATCAGCTTGGGTGTCGATGATGCGCGTTTAATAATTTTGTTTTGCCATGCCGGTAACAATTCCACCAAAAACATGGTTTGCATTGCCGTCAAATACTGCATTACTGTCGGTCTGTTCACCTCCATCGCTGCAGATAATGATGAAACATTGACCATCCGGCTCGAGCTCCCAGCACACTGCTGCAACAACATCTGCATATAGTGCGGTTTACGAAAATCTCCCAACTCCAGCAGATCCCGTATAACGAGTGAACTTACATAGGCTTCGAACCAATAATCGCGTTCCCCGCCTTCCATTCGGAGGACATCCGGAAAACCGCCACGAAGAGCCTTTTCAATAATCACCCGTTTGCTACAGTCCTCTGCGGTTAATTTGTCATCAAACTCTTCATTGAAAAGTCTGTCGATAAACCGAGGGGGCTGTTCTTGTATTTCGCCCTCAGTCATCGGTCGCAAACGGACTTCTCCGAGTCGGCCGGCCATAGATTCGTGTATGGACGGCATCGTCTTGTAGTTGGACGATCCGGACAGCAAGTACTGCCTCAACTCGCGGGATTCATCCACAAACGCCTTGATTTCATGGAAAAGCGCTGGGACCTTTTGAACCTCGTCAATAGCTAAACAGCTTCGATTTCTGTACTGCTGCAGAAAACCTCCCGGAGCATCTGCAGCAGCCTGTCTAAAGATCTCTCTATCAAGGGACACATATGCCGCATCTTTTGGCAATAACTCTCTCATCAGAGTCGTTTTGCCGCACTGTCGCACTCCAGAAAAAATGACAGCCTTGAAAATCCTCTCGGCCATCTGAAATTCACTCTCAGCCCAACGTCGGATATAAGTCATTTTTTGTCTCAAGCAGTCCAGAAAACATATCGCATGAGAAATTGTAAAATAGACTTACGATAAATTGTCAAGTAGCATTGCAGATTTTTGTAAATCAGATTGACAATTTTACAAAAACACCTTTTCTCTCAGTTCTCCGAAGCCACCCGCACAAACACCTCGATCAGCCGACGGCACTTTTCTTCCTTCCGATACAGCGTCTCCGGATGCCACTGCACAGCTTGAAAGAACCTTTTGCCAGGCATCCAGACCGCCTCGACGATACCGTCTTCACTCACGGCCGAAACCTGAAGCGAAGGCGCCAAGTCTCGGATCGCCTGATGGTGATAGCTGTTCACCTCAATCGAGCCTGAGCCGACAATGTCTGCAAGCGGAGTGCCTTCCAGCACAAACACGCGGTGTATCGCACGGTCATACGGCGGCTCCATATCGTGCTCCACGCCGGGATGTTCAGTAGATAAATCCTGAAAGAGCGTTCCGCCCAAGGTCGCATTGAGAATCTGAATGCCGCGGCAGATACCCAAAAGCGGCTTGTCTCGGGACTCGGCGCCTTGGATCACCAACCGCTCCAAAGCATCGCGCTCCGCACAAACTTCGCCGCACAAGGACAACTTCTTCTGACCGTAGATCGCCGGATCCACATCCTGGCCGCCCGTGAGCAAAAATCCGTCAAGTCGATCCAACAGAGACTCGATGGTTGAGACTTTTGTCGTCAACGGCAACACGACCGGCACGCCGCCTGCCTCTTCCACGGCCTGCAAGTATTCTGAACGCATCCAGATACGAGACGATCTCGCATCAAAAAGCGGACACACGCCAATCATTGGCAACATACTGCTCTCCTGTTTGGCCGCATCAAACGGCTTGGGTTGGAACAACTTTCAAAAAGATACTCTCCCGGGACAGTCAAAAGCGCCTCTGCAATAAGCAAATTGCAAACCTAATTGACAATTAATCGTCATGCTGATTGACAATTTTCCGGCAATTTCCAATGCCTGCTGCATTGCCAATCCGGAATCGGACCTTCGAGAAAGACCGTACGACCTCTTGCAAACCGCATTCGGCAAGAAAGAATGAAAGCCACGTTCCAACACTTCTCTTTTCGTCTGCTAGATATCTGTCAGTGTTCCGTGTGACTGCCTGCCACCGCACCGATAACCGTCGGAGCCGATCGCATCGCAAAAAGAAAGCCCAGAAAGACAAAGATGGCAAGTCCCCACAGGGACGCTCCCGCACCGATAACGGCCCCCAGCGCACCCATGGCCACCGGGAAGGTCGCCTTACTTGAATTGATCAGCATCAGACGCAGTCCGATCGCCTCGCCCGTGCGTCCTTTCGGAGCCAAACGGTAGACAAGCGACATCATGTTCGGAAGCGACGCCCCCAGTCCCAAGCCCAACAGGAAAGCGCAAGCCATGAGCGGCAGTTGACTTTCAAAGAACGGAAAGAGAACGAAAGCCAAGGCCGAAATCAGAAGCGTAAGCGCAATCATGATCCACTCTCTCATGTGCCGCATCAGATACGGCATCAGAAGCCGTACGGCAAAGGACGCCGCCGAGAAACTGCCCAGCACCCAGCCGATGTCCGAAGGCGAAAGCTTCACGGATGCGCAGTAGACAGGAATCAGCAGATTGCCTACTTCCCAGGCGACTGAAACGACGACGGAACAGACCAAGACAGCTCGCATGGGCGGGTCCCGGAAAAAGTCCATTACTTTTTGAGGATGCGTTCCCGCCGCCTTGCGAGCACCATTGCCTCCTGCAGGAAGCACATGCCGCATAAACGGCAACAAACACATCAGTCCCACAAAGATCGGAGCGCCCGCCACCCAACAGTAGAAACTGGCAAAGCCAAAGTGCTCAATCATGTAGCCCGTGATGATCGGAGTAAGCAGACCGCTCAAGGCTGTCACGATTGACAACAGCGTAAAGGCCAGCGCCCGCGTTTCATTGGTCGAAACGTCACCGGTCAGCCGCTGAACGACGGTGTTGGTGAGCATAAAGGCCGTACCTACAAGAATACAGGCCGAAAAGAGCGGCCAAAGGCCCGCTGTCTTGGTGGGAAAGATGAGCGTCGCGGCACCGGCTGAAGCCGCACAGAAGATGGCCAAGGCCAGCGACGGTCTAGGCCCCGAACGATCCAGCCACCGACCGGCGGCAATGGCGCCGAATGCAGGAAACAAGGCGACGCTGGCGAGCATCGCGCCCACTTCAAAGGAACTCGCCCCGTGCTCAAGTGCATCGAGCGTCACGCAAAAGCGCATGCCGGTCGTGCAGGAATGCAGTATCAGCAATATGAACAGAACTCGAGCGAGCTTTCCGTACATTGCGCCGTCACCATATGGATTCAGCCGGCATAACACCGACATAAAGGCTTCTCTTACCGATGCTACGCCCGAATTCGAACGCGAGCAAAAAGCATTTGCCGCAAACAAAAAACCGAAGGCGCAACTCCAGCGTTTTAGCGCCAGATGCACCTTCGGCATGAAACCATGTCAAATGCGGCAACTGCCGCCGTCACTGACAATCAAAATGAGTGCGTCAAACCAATCGAGGCAGCCGTACGGTTCGTGGTATTTTCATCTTTGTTGAGCCAGCCTTCGCCTTTAGCCCAAGAGACGACAGCGTAACCCATCGTGCGGTTGCTGAAATAGTAGTGGCAGCCCAAACCCACGGCGTAACGCTTGAAGTCGCGGTCCTGACCTGACGGAGCTCCTTCGAACTCGCCGTCTTGGTATTGCACCTGAGCAAGCCAGTTGGCCGAACCCACGGTGTAGCGGACCCCCAAGAATCCGGAAATCGCATCGTACGCGTCCGAGCTCGTCTTCAAGAGATCCGAATCGAAGTCGTATTCGTTCCAGTTGGCGTCGCTCATGCGGCGGTTGTTGGTGAAGTAGTTCAAGCCGGCGTAAAGCGTCGTGGCACCGCCACCCGGTGTCCATGTGGCAGCAAGCTTATAGCTGAAGGCATCTTCCCAGTTCTTCGTATTGTAACCGGTTCCGTAGTACTCGGAACTGTCACCGTAGAACTCGGCTTCAACCGCACCGATCACCTTGACGTTGCTGCCGTCCCAGCGCAGCGCCACATTGAGCCACTTGCTGTTGTTGGCCCAGCGATCGTCTTCGTCGTCGGCTTCATTCGTGAGCGAATACTGCACGCCGAGCTTGGCACCCGCAAACGTCGGAGACACGTAGTAGATCGTGTTGCCGTGTACGTTCCAGACGTTGACCTGAGAGGCCTGGATACCGGCGTCGACGTAACCGGTTTCAAACGGTTCGAAGTCCCAATACCAGGACAGAGAGCTCATGCCGGATGAAAAGCCGCCGACACGACCGAAACCGAGCGTGCCCCAGTCGCCCGAGAGATAAATCTGCGATTCACGGTTAAAGATCTTGCCGTCTTCACCCTGCGCACCGGTGTCGCTGTTGAAACCGGCTTCCAAAACAAAACCGAGCGTCAAATTGTCGCCCAGATCTTCGGTGCCCTTAAAACCGAAACGAGGACCGGCATAGTTGCCGCTCGTCATGGCAAACGAATCGTCGCCGCCTTCGGTGTGCTGATACGTAAAGCCCGTATCCACAACGCCGTAGAGCGTCACTTCCGTTGCGGAGGCTACGCAGGAGAGTGCGGACAAAACCGCGGCTGTGGTGAGTGTCTTTTTCATGATGCGTTAGTTCTCTAAACAATTTTGGCCTGCGAACAATTTCACAGGCCCCTTGGTATCCCGACGAAATCGCCTAGGTCGGAGAGAGAACTCGCCATTTTAGACGGTCTCTGTAGCAATTCCTTCCGCGTTCTTGACCATCAGATCAAGCTTGTTGTACGGGATTTCAATTCCCTCCTCAGCAAAGCGCTTGAGGACATCACGCAAAATATTGCTCTTCAGAACAGCTGTTCCGTTTTCAGGATTCGTCACCCAAAAACCTGACTTGAGAGTGACGCCGCTTGCGGCCAATTCCGACACCACCACCCAAGGCTCCTTGGTTTTAAGCACTCTGGGCTGCTTCTTGATGCATTCGGTGAAGATTTCAAGTGCGCGATCAATGTCGCTTTCATAGGCGCAGGAGATTTCAAGATTCGTAGCGCTTTCGCGTTCGGTCAGCGAATAGTTCATGACGGTTCCGGTCACAAAATTCTCATTCGGAACAATCAGTTCCTGTCCTGCCGAACTGCGGATCACCGAATATCGCGTATTGATCTGCGTGATCACGCCGGTAAAACCGCTTACCTGCACCAGATCGCCGAGCTTGACGGAGCGGTCGAACAGAATGATGAAGCCTGAAATGTAGTTGGAGGCAATCTTCTGCATGCCAAAGCCCACGCCAACGCCCACGGCGCCGCCGACCACCGACAAAATCGTGAGATCAATACCGACGCTGGAAAGCGCAAACAAAAGGGCCACGATCAACAGACTGACGCGAGCAATACGAGCGAACACCACGCGCAGATTCATTTCGAGCTCGTCCATCTTGAGGATGGCTCGCTCACAGACGTCAGCCAGGCGACTTGCCAGTCCCATCGTCACCAAAACGGTGATGATGCCGACAAAAAGCGTCCAGATTGTGAATTTGTCCGAACCGATCGGAAGCGTGTAGTTCTTCATCATTTGAACAACTTCAGGCAATACTCCGACTATTTCGAGCACGGCAAGCGTCCAGAACACGCCGTAGATTGCCTTTCTCATGCCGACGCCAAGCGTTTTAGCCCCAAAGATGGCTTCTACAAAACGCAGGATCACAAGCAGCAATGCCCAGGCGTAAAAGATCTGATAGGCAACGCGCACCAACACCAGTCGGCTTCCCTGCTGAACCAATTCTGTCGAATGCAAGAACGTCACAACCAGAGACAAAAGCAAAGCCGCCGTAAATGAGAAAAGAACGGCTCGCGACAGGTCCAGCAGGAAAATCCAACAACGCGGCAGCCATTTGTCAGCGCCGACGGAAAGATTGACCGCAATGGCCTGCAAACGAACGCCCAAAGTACGGGAAGCGTAATAGGCAATCAGTGCCGCCACGGCAATGGCCAACACTTGATAAAGCACGGAAATGGAAAAAAACTCCCGAATCCAATCGAGTTCCACGGAAGAAACCATGGAAACCACAGCGTCTACATTGACTCCCATTTCGGAAGCTGCATTAAGTGATTCACTCATTTGAGAATTGATAGCAAAATCAGAAACTTGAAAAGCAGACACAAAAAGTTGCCGTCTCTCCTACCCTGTCTTGGGTCGAGAGAGACGGCATATGCCTGTTTTATCTTTGAAGAAAGCGGCGGCCGGAGTTCCGCCGCTTATCCGTTATCAGAACGTCCAGCGAGCAAACGCCTGGAACGCATTGTTGTTGCGACTGAAGCCACCGGCACCGTGCTGGAAGTTGGCGCCGAATGTGAAGTTGTCTTTTTGCATGCCCAGACCGATCTTCGCGTTGAAGACCGCGCCTTCGAGCACGCGCTGATCAACCGCGGCACCGGCGTTCACAACCGATGCCTCCTTGTCGCCCAACTGCGGCACGACCGACAGATCAAGTTCGGGAACGACCGTCCAGCCGCCCTTGGCTTGTACCTTGCCGGAGAATGCGACGCCAATCGGCGCTTCAAGCGCATTGACATCATCAATTTCCGTGCCGTTGTAGTCGTCAAACGAATAGTTGGTGTAGCGCAAACCGATATGCGGCTTAACCTCAAACGTATCGCTCGAATAAGCTGCAAACTCAGCGCGAACGCCCAACGAAACGGCATCACTGTCCATGGAGCCGCCCATATTGACGCCCTCGAAGGTGCCGGCAATGTCGTTTTCGGTTCTCAGGTACGTCACGTCGCCCTTGAGTGACATCAGCCCGATGTCATGCTGCGCATAGACCGACAAACCGTAGAACGTTGCGTCATTCTTCGTGCCGATCACAGCACCTCGACTCTCAATGTCACCCGTACCGACGGTAAGAGCGCCGCCGATCAAGGTGCCGTTGCCAAGACGCACGTCAGTGCCGAGCACACCGCCGTAGAGGTCGGCCTTGTAGCCCGAGGCGTCGCTAAAGAGCTCATCGCTCTTGTTGTAGGTGGCAATCACCTGCGCCCACACGGCGTTGTTTGCGTCACCGATACGCTTTTGCTGAGCGCGGCTCTCAACAGCACGGTTGAATTCCGTCAGATAGTCGTATGTGGCGTTAAAGGCACCCGCTGTCACCGGGAATGTGGCGATCTCACGGGCGGCCTGGTTACCGGTGCCGGTCAAAGTGAACTTACCGTCCTCGGTCAGCGTGCCGTATGCGCCGGTTCCGGAACTGAAGAGAGCATTGAACGCCCGGCTGACATAGTTGTTGCCGCCGTTGGCCGTGACATTGTGCACAACATCCTGAAGGTCTCCGTCAAGCGTACCGCCGGTCACCTCTTCAATGCTCTTGACCTGCATAGAGATTTCGCCGTTGCTGATCACAAAATCTTGCAAGACATTGCTACTGGTGAAGTCGAATTTGCCTTCGTCTTCTTCATCCACAGCAAATGCAAGCGAGCCGCTCGTGCCCATCAGCCAGCCAGAGAGGTCGACCGAAACAGATCCTTCGTCGGCACCAACATAGTCAATACCGAGGCTGTTGCCTTCGCTGTCAGCAAACAAAGCGGACCCCGAAGTCATGTTCGAGGCGTCGATGACCAACGTTGAATTGTCACCAAAGTAAACGCCGGAGCCGCTAGTCGTATGATCGCCGGTTACGTCACCGACAATCAAGCCGGAACTTTCGCCAGTGAATTGGATCGACGAATCCAGATTGATCACGGCATCGTAGGTGTTGCCTTGCTCAACGTCAGCCCCCGAGTAAACCCCCTTGTTAGCTGAATTGGTGGTCAGCGTGTTGCCGAACTTTTGATCGGCTTCATTACCGGCTTTAACGGTGATGAATCCGTTGACAGTCGGAGCACTGCCATCAGCGCCAGGAGTCAAGACAGCATTGGCGCCGTTACTCAGAGCCACGTTGCCCGTCAGACTGCCGGTTTCAAAGCCGGCTTCGAAGCGGGAGGCAGCGTCATCCGTACCGGTTGAACCACCTTCAAAAGTGATCGTGTCCTGGTTAGAGGCGTTTTCATAGCTACCAAAGTCAATAGAACCGGCCGAGATGGTGCCGTTAAGGGTCCCACTTTCCGGAGATGCGCTCGTGCCAACCTTGTTGCCGATCTCTTCGCCCAGAACAAATGAGCCGTTGGTTACGACAGAAGCGCCGGCGTCAAGCGTAAGGCCTCCGTTGGCTCCTCCAACAGTCGTCTTCTCGTCCGAATTGTTGACATAGTCTGCACCCGGCCCCATCGCCAAGCCGCCAGTGAATTGCGCCTCGCCGCCAACCGTTAATGTGCCGTTGCCCCAGATCTGGGTCTTATTCTCGGCTTCGACCGACCCCACTGTTACAGAGGATGTCTTGTCGTAGGAACCATCTTCACTCGGTTGGGCTCCTTCATCGCCAACAGTAAGACCCAGTTCACCGTCAATGCTTCCACTGACGGTGAGCTTGCCATCGGCTGTAAGCGATCCGGAGGAAACGTCAACGTAGCCGCCGGCCTTGATGTCTCCGTCGGCAGAGACGGAACCATTGCTGCTAACCGAAATGTTGCCGGCTACATCAATGTTGCCGCCCGTCGCGTCGGCACCTTCTCCGACAGCTTCTGCCGATACAAAGCCTCCGTTGACGATCAGGTCAGGTGCACCTGAACTGTCTTTCTCGCTCAGCTGCAGGTCGCCCTGAGCCGTGAAGTTGCTGCCTGCATCGGCCGTGAAGTCGCCGTGGCCGTTGAAATCACCCGCAGTTATCGTCCCCTTGTTGAGTTCCGTCGTGCCGGAAACCGTCACATCGCCAAGATTTGCCGTAGCACCGATACGATTGTCTTCACCTTCATCAGGAGCCGGATTTCCCACGGTCAAATTGCCGGTGACTTCGGTTTCAATCCCGCCATCACCGAGAACAAAGTCATTTCCACTCTCGTCGTTGTAATGACCGCCGTCGGCAATCGTCAGACCGCTGCTAAACGTACCCTTGCCGTCAACATCCACTGAACCTGCAATTTGAGCTGTCCCCTCAACGGAAAGATCACCACCGATGTCGACGTTGGAGTCTGTTCCTGTGGCAAACGAACCGCCAACCGTAAGGTTGCCCTCATCGGCTTGAGACGGATTCATGCCGACCGAGAGTTCACCGTTAGCGTTGACAATCACGTCGCCACCGACGGAAGTTGAACCTTCGGTCACAAAGGAACCGTTGGGCTCGCGCGAACCGCCGTCTTCCTTGCCGATCGTGAGGTTGTTGTCAATATCGGCATCGTTTGCAGTCAAGCTGCCTTCAATCGTAGCGTTGCCGTCATTTTCACCCGTTCCGGCAACGACAAACGAACCGCCCGCAGAAACATGCCCGTTGTCATAGATCGTGGCATTGCCGTTGCTAACGGTGATGTTGTTGCCAGCCGAAACATTTGCCGGCGTCTTTAGAGCATCATTGTTGTTACCTACAACAAGATCGCCTCCAAGACCTCCCTGTTCAGTACTGCCAACAATGATATTGCCTTCGGATTCGGAACCTGCCTCACCGGTTACAGTGACCGTACCCTGACCGACAGTGAGGTCGCCGGAGGAAACTTCGCCATTGCTACCGGGCGTGCCTGTCGTCAAATTGCCGCCGGAAACATTGACGTTCGGGTTACCTCCGTCGGTTTCGCCGCCCTGGATGTCCGTCCCTGTTCCAATCTGCAATTCACCGGCCACATCGAAATTGCCTTCGGTTTTCAGACCGCCATTGCCATTGATGTGCGCGTTGCCGTTTACATCCACGCTATCGCGATCCACGTTTGCACTGTCGGTGATATCCAGGTTGCCTTCAACCTTGAGGTTGGCATCGGTGCCTTCGGTGAACTGCTCACCCTTGCCCAGACTTGAAGTGCCGGAGAGATCAAGGTCACCGCCAACGTTCATTCCACCGACAATGTCCATGTCGGCGTTGCCGGCCAGCGTTGCATCTCCGGAAAGATCGAGATTACCGTTGACATCGAAATTCGTGTCGCCGCCGCCCATCTCAAGATTGCCTGCATTGACGTCACCGACAACGGTAAGGCCGTTTTCTGCATCCGGATTACTCGTGTTGTGGTCGCGGATGATGATGTCGCCATCATCGCCGGCCTGATCGTTCTGATGCGTCAGGTCGATGCTTCCTTCAACCGTAAAGTTTCCGCCGTTGACCGTTACATCGGAAGATTGGCCTTCGTTACCCTCTGAAGTCGTCGCAGTAATGCTGCCCGAAAGCGTGCCGCCGGCTGAACCGTCCTTGCCGAGCGTCAGATCAGCGCCGTCTTCAAGAGCAATGTCATACTTTCCGTCTGTGACGGGATCCGGCTGTCCATTGTTGTCGGCATCTGCACCGGCGCCAACAACAATCTCCTTGCTCGGATCGGTTTCCGAACCGGTGATGACCACGCCGGTATTGGCTTCACCATCCGCGGGGTTCTTAATTGTGAGTTGACCGTTTCCGTCTTCATTTTGATCGACCATAATCGATCCGCCGCCACCGAAGCCAAGGCTGTTATCGCCATTGCCACTGACGTCAATGACGGCGTCGCCAACGACAGCGCTGGAGTAATCCTTCTGCAATTGGTCTTTATCAATGATTACGCCTTCGTCAAGACCTTCGATGTGATCAACCACAAGTGACGACGAATCACCGATGATGTCGCGAATTTGATCAAGCTGGGAATTCCCGTTTTCGTCTTTTTCAGCGCTCACCGTTCCGCTAATCTGAACCTCAAACTCGGAGCCTTCAGTCTTGTCGAAAACCAGACCTGACTCTTCATTACCTGCATTGTCAAGGATCGTGTCGACAGACGTATAAATACCGCCGCCGTTTGCTATCTCAAGACGACCAGCAGAACCACCATCGCCGGCTTCTTCAAACGTGATGTCTGACGAAGACACGTAGCCGCCGTCACTGACAGACACATGCGTACCGCTGCCAATGGTCAAGCCCCCGTCAGGGTTCGGAGAGACACTTGCGTCAGGATCCGTCGTCACAACGAGCGAGCCTTGATTTTGCGGAACATCGCCTGCACCCAGCCCGTCATTACCGACATTGAGCACGCCGTCGCCAGTGACAATCAGATTATTGCCCTGTTCATTTTTTCCACCAGCCACGATCGTTCCGGAGTCGCCGGCACCGACATTGACAGATGCACCGGAGCTTCCTTCCTGGTCATTTCCAACCGTTACGGTGCCATCAGCCACAATGGAACCGCCGTCACTCAAGTTGACATCCCCGCTTTCAACAACGACATTGCCTCCGGTTTCGCCATTAGCGTTTGCTTCGAGCTTGCCGCCATTCACATTGACGGTGCCGTTGCCGGAAATCGTCAGATTGCCGTCGGTGGTGACGTCATCCTCGGAACCGGCAGTAATCGAGCCACCTTCGGCGACATTTACCGTGCCGTTCTCACCGGTGTTAACGGTCAGATCACCGGCGCCATTGATGGCATTATCCTCGGCGATATTGAGGCTGCCTTCGACCTTAATTTCTCCGCCGTCGCTGATGTTGATCCGGTTGCCGGTATCCGCGTCGTCACCCCGACCGCCAAGATTAACCGATGTGTCATTACCGACAGTCATACCATCACCCGTGATGGTCGAACCTCCGGTGATGTTGACAGTACCCTTGTCGCCCTCGGTAGCTCCAAAGTTCACAGAACCTGAGCCTGTACCGGCGCCGGCTTCAATGTCAGAGTCAGCAATATCGAGGTTTCCGCTGAAGTCGATATCACCGCCTGAAGCAATCTTTGAATCCTCAATGCTGCCTTGCGTCTCGCCTTTCGGGCCGCTGATCGTTACGTTACCTGTTGCCGAGCCTGTACCGACTTCGCCATTAGGCAGACTACCCGTGGCATCCAGAATACTGTCCTTGATGTTCAGTTCTCCGTCACCGCCAACAGCCACATTGATGCCGCTACTGGCTGAATCTCCATCGGACACAACATTCGTACCCTCAAGCGAAACACCGCCCGTGCCGTTGCCAATCGTTACATTGTCGCCGGAAATCGTAGTCGTCGAATTGTTGCTATTTTCGGGATTGCGATTACCGGCAATCGTGATATCGGCAGAACCCTGCGGGGTGCCATCTTCATCGGTTGCAGAACCAATCGTCACGCTGTCGCCGGAAATTGACGTATTCGTATTGGTAGAACCATCAGCCGAGCCGATCGTGATTTTCCCCGGTTCATCGCCGTTGTTGCCGACTTCGATGGTCACCTTGCTACCGGATTGTTCGCCCTGCGAACCAGCACCGATCTGCGCGTCGCCAACAGTTACGGAGCCGGTATTGCCGCCGCCGATCGTAATGTCGGAGCCTCCGATAGCTGTGTCAAAGGCATCGCCATCCCCCGCTCCTTCTCCGGAGGAAGAACCAATCGTGACCTCGCCGCCCGCAATTTCGACCTTGCCCGCAGCAGATGTAGATCCATCTTGCGAACCAGTACCAACTGTCGATCCGGTCACATCGACTTTTCCGCTTCCGGCATTGATCGTGATGTCACCGCTACCGGCACCTCCAACCGTGCCAATCACAGCGTCGGACACACTAATCGAGTTATTTACAGTCCCTTCAGCAGAACCGATCGTGATATTGCCGCCGATGATTTGGGTGTCTTTGTTGATCTCATTATCGGGGGATTTGTTTGTTCCAATCTCGATGTCAGCACCGCTGGAAGCTGACAGATCGATGTTTCCAGTCGCAGTGATTTTATTTTGGTCGATGACAATACCGCCCGAACCTCCCGTAACTTTCACTGATGCTGAACTATCGATTCGCCCCCCAAGAATGGCTGTGGAACCTACTCCCGGATTTTCTGAACCAATCGTGACACCGCCTTCGCCCTTTATCCAACTTTCAATATCAGATGGGCCTGACTCTGAATCTTGATCCATTCGTATTGACAGGTTCTCACCGTCTCCAGCTTTGATTGTGATGGTGCCTCCTGAGGTGATATAACTTTCACCATCAAGAGAAAGCGACGGCGTGGTAATGGTCATGTTTCCGCCCGTTTGCTCGCCGGTCGTATCCCCGTCACTCGAGGTGCCGAAGTGTGAACCGCCAGACAAGGAAACCGAACCACCTGTAATCGTGTTCGTTCCTCCTGTACTCAGAACCGCCCCGCCATTTGACAAGTCAACACTGCCTGTTCCGGCATTGATCTCAGCCCCAGCACTTCCGCCATTTATCGAACTGGAGCTATCAATCTGAACATCCCTATTGCCTGTGTTGATTGTTACTTTTGAACCAGAAATTGAAGCTGATTGAGAAAGCGATAACCCCTCTTCTTCAGAAGGATTTTCCAACAAAGTAAACGTAATGGAAACGGCTCCCGAACCATCACCAATCTCACCACCCGCCGTGGCACTGTCACCCATAGTCAGATTTTGGAGATTTTGGATTGAAACATTTGATCCAAAAATATGAGATTTGGTGCCACTGCTGTTTTGCCCTTGCAAAACAAGTTTCGGCGTACTCGCAGTAATTTCGCCTCCATCAACCCCTGCGCCACCTTTAATTTGAATCGATTCTGATGCAGTTAACTGGACAGGAGCCGACCCTCCGTGTGAACCAATATGCGCACTTGAATCCAATTCAATAACACCCGAACCACTAGCCCCGTCGACCTCGATGCTACTGATCGTTGTTTTATTTCTGCCAACGATGCTGCCACTTTCACTCAATGCGACATGTGGTGCCGTAATTTGAACGGTCCCAGCATTTATCGAAGCTGAACTCGATACATTGATTTCGGCATTGCTTGTGTTATTGATAGTTACACTCCCACTTGGGCTCAGCGTTCCATTTGGCCCAATAGAAGCAGAATTTTGGAGAGTAACACCGGTATCAGTTAACTGAATATTTCCGTAAACCGACTGAACCGTGGCATACGATCCTGTTAATGAAAGAAATGCATTATTGATAGTTACGTCTTGAGTTGCCCCAATAAAGGCTCGCCCACCCCAATTGCCGCCGCCGACATCGCCGGGATTTATACCGTTATCTCCCATTAAGGCATAACTGCCAGCGAATTGCGAGTCGTTATTATTCTCACCCCCCGTTCCCACCATCGTATAAACACCGCCATTGACAGTCAAAGAAGCGCGATCGTCGTAACCATGCCCCCATTGTCCGGCGAGAATATGAACAGCCCCGGTTAAGGTTATATATGCACCTGTTCCCGTTACAGAAAGATTGTTGAGGGTTTCAATACCAACAGCTTGGTTACTAATCGTCTTTGAAAACTGTGTGGTACTTGTAAAAGTGAGATTCGTCCCACCGGAAACGGCTGTGTTTCGATACAGATTGTCTTGTTGATTTCCAGTCAGAGTCGCTGGAACAGCAGAAATGGATGCAAGGGATTGTCCTGCAAAAAAAGCGCCCAAAAAACCAACCGTCAGGCTACGAGCGAGACTCCCCCCCCCCGCCTAAAGTTGAGTTTCCCTGCTTCATTGCCGCTTCATTAACGACAACCAGGCAACGGCGAACTGCATTCCAGACCGTTTTATAAATTCTGTTCATTTTGTCTTTTCCTTTGGTGTAAATCTTCGGGTGGCCTGCCTGACGGAGGCACAAGCTCTGCTGCTTCAGCACAATCAACAATGCTAACCGCAGCGTGAGCTTCCATATTGAGAGTTGTTTCAGGCAGACAACTGCCGACGCCTCAGGCAAAGGCGTCGCAGAGTTCCTGATGAGCGCTTAACAGCCGCAGTTTATCAAATCACTCCAAACCCGCAAGAAGACAATTCTCCAAAGGCCTGTCCAATCAACGCTTAAGCGCAATCTCGAACGCCGAAATAATTAAGGAGAAGCAATGATTTCGGATCGCCTGATGTTTCCCAACTCTGTCGATTTTGCTTATCAATTCGGGAAAAAACATCTGACGGACAGACCATTGAAGCTTCTATCCGAGTGCTGGTCTTCCGTACCATGCGAACATGGCTTACCTTTTCAGCCCACAGACAAGAAATGTCTAAAGTCCATCTAGGGAGATCAAACCGGTGAATCCGACACCAGCGACAAAACCAAATTCAAAAAACGATTGGCACTTTCCGGCAGTGTCGTTTGGCAACGATGAAAAACGATATATCGTCCAGTCGGCAGAGCGTCTCTGACATTGAGTTCGAACAAACCTTCGTGGTGAGGTTCAACAACCGGATGATCATCAAGCAGATTTACTCCCACCATGAAACCGGTTTTCATGAATCGATTTCGACACGGGCTCGTGCGTTGCCTACGGTTACGCCTTCTGCGAATTTGTTATGCGTCTTGCAACGAGAGTAGAGTTGCGCTTCGCGTGAGTGTCGATTACCGCTTCCTTTGTCTAGCGACAGCGCAATAGAGCCTCACGCAACAGAACCACACGCTCTTCCAGCCATGCCATCTTCAGCCATCAAAGCAATTTTCACAAAAACTTTTGTCGCCATCTCGCTCATCAACATGCTCGGCTTGGCGGGCTACTACGCCATTTTCGTAGTCAGCACACAGTTTTTGTCGGAAGTGTTTCATGCCTCTACCGCTGTCGCGGGACTCGCAACAGGCATCATTGTGATCGGCTGTCTTGTCGGACGATTTTTCACGGGCAGCATTGTCCACTCGGCAGGCTATCGGCATGTGCTTTTCTGCGGTGTCGTGCTGTACCTATTGACAAACGCAGCCTACTTTTTTGCCGACACGCTTGCGTTGATTTTCCTGGTGCGTTTCGTCTCCGGCGTGGCCGTCGGCATCATAGGCACAGTCACCGGCACGATCGTGGCGGTTGTTGTTCCTTCCCAGTTTCATGGCCGCGGGATTGCGTATTTCTCCATGAGCACGGCTTTGGCACTGTGCTTCGGTCCGTTCATCGGCATCGCTCTTGTTGACTCGCTCGGCTACGAAGGCATCTTCGCAATCGGTACCGCCATGGCGTGCGTCAATTTGCTGCTCGTTCGGCTCGTCAAAGTTACAGCCCAACGCAAGCTTGACCATCACAAACTCACGCTGGCCGACTTTATCGAACCCAAGCTCATTCCGTTCAGTCTTTTTGTCTGTGTCGTGTGTTTGGCCTGGGGCAACATTCAGGCGTTTATGGCTGCCTATGCGCGAGCCTTTGATGTCGTTGCGGCCGCCTCTTCATTCTTCCTGGTCTACGCCATCGCGATACTTCTTTCCCGCCCGTTTTCCGGAAAAATCTACGATGCTCACGGAGCACCGATCATCATCTACCCTTCCCTTATTCTGCTGACGGCCAGTTTGGCGCTTCTGTGGGGAGTCCATGAAGGCTGGTCCGTTTTGTTGGCCGGAGCTCTGGCCGGGCTCGGCTTCGGAAATTTCCAATCGGTCGCTCAAGTTTCTGCCATCAGCATGGTGACGCGCGAGCGTTACGCGCAAGCCACCAGCACCTTCTACATTTTCTTCGATTTGGGACTGGGTCTTGCGCCGTATTTGGCCGGCCATGCCGCACCTTTTGTAGGTTACGACGGCATCTACGGCCTCAACGCCGTTGTTGTTGCGCTGTGTATCGTGTGGTATGGTGTGCTGCACGCCACAGGGAAACTCTCAAAGCGCCCGTCTTTGGGACAAGCCGTGGACTTGTCCAAAACGGATCAGTAATCTCGGATTGTCCGGTCACCGCATGACGGCGTCAAAAAGCTGCCACTCGAGCCAACAACCGGCTGCAAAGACGTCTGTCATGCGCGCACGCAAAGCGTCTGAGCCATTTTGGGCCAGTTTATCCGCAATTGACACTGCCTTTCGTGCAGAAACATCGGACGCCTCCGACCCCATACCTTCAACCCAATCTCGGAACGGATTGTCCTGAAGCTTGGCTGTGGGACGCAATGCCTTTCCGAATTCGTTCCAAATCCAGAAACACGGCAACAGAGCCGCCATTGCAACTCCGAGATCGGCAGACCGTACGGCTCGCGCTTCGAAATCCTGATAGGCCAGCAATTCCGGCAAAGGAACAATTTCAGACGGGTTGACCGATTGCCCCGTAAATGACTTCACATAGTCGATGGTCCAGACTCGCATATCGCGTGTTTCCTGAGCCCATTGTTTGAGCTCCAGAGCCTCCTGTTCAAAGCCTTGAATTTGAGACAAGCGAGCTGCGAGCAGATCCAGACAAGATGCGTAGTTGTCCAGATAACTGATGTTCTGGCAGAGATAAGCCGCAAACGTTCTTTTGGATAAGGTACCGTCAAATACTCCACGCAAGAAGGCATGCCGCTTGACAGCTTGCAGACTTGAACCTGCAGCTACAAAAGCCTTCCGGCTCCATGCCTCCTCGGGCTCTGCGGCAAAGGAGCCTCCGATGGGAAGAAGATACGCTGCGCAAAAGGCTTTCAGATAATCGCGTCGAGACAACATCAGTGAAAATTTTCCTCAGTCATAAAAGCAGATCGAGTGCGATTATTAACCATTTTTCAGAATCTGCAATCAGTGCCTTGCATTTTTTCCTCCAACCGGTTGCTTTCACGAGTGCATTCCGCGGAACTCTCTGCTTGGCTCGAATCCGAAAAGGATTAACCATAGAAGCGCCTCATAGACTGCTGTCGACATAACAATGGTCACGTCCGTTACTTTGCATAAAAATACAACCGTACTTTATTTTTTATTCACAGTAGACTTGCTTTTTGGTGCAGAATGGAGAGGCGCTCGTGGAATACAAAACCAGAACCCTTGAAAAGGAGATTCGTCGAGCCTCCGAGCGCTTTAAGGCCGTGATGGTGAGCGGCATGCGCCAAGTTGGCAAAAGCACGATGCTTCAGCATCTCTGTGCTGATGGGCGGACGTACGTCACACTGGAGGATTTCGAAGCGGAAGAACTTGCTCGGAACGCTCGAAACCTCTTTTTCAAGCAGTTTTCCGCGCCCGTCCTCATTGATGAAATTTCACGCGTTCCAGCGCTCTTCCTCGAAGTGAAAGTTCTGGTGGACAGTTCTGACAAACGCGGCCAAGTCTGGCTCAGCAGCTCTCAAAGGTTATCCGGCATAAAAAAACTACCGGAATCGCTGGCCGGGCGCCTGGCTTGTTTCGAGCTTCTTCCTCTGAGCTTGTACGAGCTGCAGGACAAAGCGTTCGAGCAAAAAGCCTACATGCCGAAAGGAGACCTGCCGCACGGTGGGCTTTCATCGAGAACACCCGAAGAAACCTGGAGGATCATCTGGCAAGGCAGTTGGCCGGAGGTTGCCAAAGATTCGCCGAAAAACCGCAACATCTTTTTCCAAAGTCTTCTTCAAACCTATATCGAACGTGATGTGATCCTGACCGGCATCCGTAATCTGTCGGGGTTTCGCAAGTTCCTTACTGTGCTTGCCTCTCGCATCGGACAAGAGTTTCAGCTCAACGCCGTTGCCGCGGAAGTCGGTATTGCCACTCAGACGGCAAAACAGTGGCTGTCCGTTGCTAAAAGTTCCGGCCTCATCTATCTGCTGCCGCCGTTTTTAGAAAATGTCGGTAAGACTGTTATCAAGCGCTCGAAGCTCTATTTCGCCGACACGGGTTTAGCGGCATGGCTGTGCAAGATTCCGTCTCCCGAGGCTCTCACCAGCGTCTACAACAGCAGCAGCTTCTTCGAAAACTTCGTCGTGATGGAACTCTATAAAAGTTGGATTCACAACGGTGAAGAACCGCATTTCTACTACTACCGTGACACGCGCTTCAACGAAATTGATCTCTTGATTTTCGACGGAACACATTACCATCCGATCAAAATCCAAACGACCGAAAGCCCGCAGACCAGTATGATTAAAACTTTTGACTGTATCAAAGGCAAAACGGTCAAGCGCGGCAGCGGAGCACTGATCTGCTTGACTTCCAAAGCTCGATATCTGAGTTCAGATGTCGTCGCCCACTCAATCTGGGACATTTGATTTCCGACGTCCGCCGTATCGTTTGTTCATCATCCGTCGAAAACAAGGCGCAAGCAAACGGCGGATTTCTCAAACAAAATTCTCACTTATGTTGGCTCATCGGAAACTGTCTTGCTCTTGTCCCAGCCTTTTAGCGTTCTGGGCCATAGTTTTTCTGTTACCTTGAAAATAACAAAATTACTGTAGTCTTTCAGAAACGTTATTCATTTTAAGAATACCCATTTTTACTCCGTCACTTCTGTCTCAGCGTTAACCTGCTAATCAGACATGGTTTCGCCTCTGTATTCGTGGAGCCGTGTCCGAACCACCCCACAAGAACACTGCGACAAGACATTCCGATGCCGCCTCTCGGCCGTCGAAATTACAACAAGCAGATTCTTTGAGCAGGAGATCGTTATGTCAATTTGCAACCAAGGCCTGAGCCGTCGGACATTTTTGCAGTCCGCCGCAGCAGCAGGCGTTTTGGCCAATTTCTCTCTAACACCGCTCAGTCAAGCCGTTGCAGCGGCCATGGATGATATGGAAACCGTTCGCTGGACTTCGTGCGTTGTCAATTGCGGCAGCCGCTGCCCGTTGAAAGCCATCGTCAAAAACGGTCAGGTGATCCGCATTGAACCGGAAAACACCGGCGCCGACTCCACCAAGATGCCTCTGGCTGTCCCGCATGTCCGCGCCTGCTTGCGAGGCCGCTCCATGCGTCAGCGCTTGTACTCTCCCGAACGCCTCAAGTACCCGATGAAGCGCGTGGGCAAGCGCGGCGAAAACAAGTTCGAGCGCATCTCCTGGGACGAAGCGCTTGACATCGTCGCCAAGCAGCTCAAATACACCATCGAGAAATACGGCAACGAAGCCATCTACCTGCAGTACGGCTCCGGTTCCTATCAGCTCGTTTCCACGCGCCGCACGGCCGATCGTCTACTCAATATGTTGGGCGGTTCTCTGGGCTGCTACGGCACCTACTCTTCGGCTCAGATCAACGGCGCCTTCCCCTACACCTACGGGCTCGGCGCCGGCGGCTCTCAGATGACCGAAGTCGGCAACGCCAAGCTCTACGTGTCCTTCGGCAACAACACGATGGTCACGCGCCAGTCGGGCGGCGGCCAAGCCTGGGAGCTCGATTGCGCTCGTCAGGGCAAGGATCGTCCGCGCATGATTATTGTCGATCCGATCTATACGGACACGTGTCTGGGCAAGGAAGACGAATGGGTGCCGATCCGTCCGGGTACCGATGCGGCTTTCGTTGAAGGCATGGCCTACGTCATGATCAAGGAAAACCTGGTCGATCAGGCCTTCCTCGACAAATACTGCGTGGGCTACGACGAAAAGACGCTGCCCAAGGGCGCGCCCGCCAAGAGCGACTACAAGAGCTACATTCTGGGCGAAGGCGAAGACAAGACGCCAAAGACTCCGGAATACGCCTCCCGCATCACCGGCATTCCGACGGAAACCATCATCCGGTTGGCCCGTGAAATGGCAAAGACCAAACCTGTTTTCTTTGCCCAAGGCTATGGTCCGCAACGTCAGGCCAACGGTGAACAAACGGCACGCGCCATTGCCATGCTGCCGATTCTGACGGGCAACATCGGTCTTCCCGGCACGAGCCACGGCGGCCGCGAGGGCGATATCGGCCTGGGCGACGTGGGCCTGCCTTCCGGAAAGAATCCGGTTAAGACGCTCATTTCGTTCTTTACTTGGACCGATGCGATTGATCACGGCGAAAAGATGACCGCCACGGCCGACGGCGTGCGCGGCAAGGATAAGCTCGACGTGGGCATCAAGTTCCTGTGGACGCAGTGCTCCAACGTGAACATGAACCAGCATTCGGATCACAACGGCACGGCCAAGATTCTGGCTGACGAAAAGAAGTGCGAGTTCATCCTCGTCGTCGACAACCAGATGACCTCCACCGCCCGCTGGGCTGACCTCATCCTGCCCGACGTGATGCAGCAGGAACTCAACGACATCGCCGCCGACGGCTACGCCACGGGCACGAGCAACTTCATGGTCGCTCTGCAGAAATGCGTTGAGCCGCAGTGGGAACAGCGCAGCGGCTACTGGATCTGCTCTCAAATCGCCAAGCGCTTCGGCATCGAAGACAAGTACACCGAAGGTCGCACGCAGGAAGAATGGGTGCGCTGGTGCTACGAAGAAACTCGGAAGAAACATCCGGACGTCATGCCCGACTTCGACACCTTCTGGAAGCAAGGCATCGTCAAGGTGCCGGGTCTGGGCAAGGGTAAAACCGTTGTCATGAAGGCCTTCCGCGACGATCCGGTGAAGAACCCCCTGAAGACCCCCTCGGGCAAGATCGAAATCTATTCCGAACGTCTGGCCAAGCTTGCCAAGGACTGGACTTTGCCTAAGGGCGACGTCATTTCGGCTCTGCCCAAGTTCTGCCGCACGTGGGAAATGCCGGGCGATCCGTTGCAAAAGAAGTATCCGCTGCAGTGCTTCGGCTATCACGGACACGGCCGCACCCACTCCACGTATCACAACGTGCCGTGGCTGCGTGAAGTGCAGCCCGACGAACTCCTGATGAATCCGATCGACGCCAGAGGTCGTGCGCTCAAGACCGGCGACATGGTGGAAGTCTTCAACGACCGCGGCCGCGTGCAGCTGCCGGTACACGTCACGCCTCGCATTTTCCCGGGCGTGGTGGCGTTCCCGCAGGGCGGTTGGTACACGCCCGACGCCAAGGGCGTGGACAAAGGCCCTTCCATCAACACGCTTACATCTCTCAAGAAGAGCCCGTTGGCCAAGGCCAACCCGCAGCACACCAATCTCGTCGAAGTCCGCAAGATCTAAAGGAGGCACATCATGGCAAAACAATACGGCTTTCTGATTGACGCCTCCCGCTGCACCGGCTGCAGAACGTGCGAGGTCGCCTGCAAAGATAAGAACAATCTTCCGGTCGGTCGCAACTTCCGACATGTCCTTTGCTTTGAGGGAGGCGGCTGGAGGCAGGACCGCGCCACCGGCGCATGGCGCACGGATACGTTTGCGTATTACGTCTCGGTGAGCTGCAATCACTGCGAAGATCCCGCCTGCGTCAAGGTCTGCCCCACCAAGGCTCACTTCAAGCGCAAGGAAGACGGTCTGGTTCTGATTGATCGCGACAAGTGCATCGGCTGCGGAATGTGCGCCAAGGCTTGCCCGTACGGCGCGCCGCAGCTCGATACGGTCGCAAAGAAGATGACCAAGTGCGACGCCTGTCAGGATCGTCTCGCCAAGGGACTCAACCCCGTCTGCGTGGACTCCTGCCCGCAGCGCGCCATCGAGTTCGGTGAAATGAGCGAGCTTTTAAAGAAGCACTCGGATCGCAAGCACATTGCACCGCTGCCTGATCCGTCCGTCACCAAGCCCAACCTGTTGGTGAAGGCGCCTCGCAACGCCAAGCCCGTGGGCGACAAAAACGGCACGGTTTTCGGAGCAGATCGTTAAGAGCTCCAGCTGACCGCTAAGGGCAACAACAGGACGCGGATTTCGGTTCGCGTCCTGTTCTTGTTTACGCACAACCCAAAACCACACAAGGTTGCGACGAGATCGCCTTCTCAGGGCGTACCCGGACACAATCCGAGTTCGTCACCGAACCTACCGCACACCTGATGACACTTATTCATTGCGAGCACATCAAAGGTGTCTGCGTGTGCTCAGTTGGGCAGACGGGCGACACTCCGTCCGCTGTCTTTTTGTCTGTCCCGCTACCCATCCTCTGACCTACTTTCCACTTCTCCCGGTTCCTGCAAAACCGACGAAATTGCAAATTCTCCCGACAATCATCCAAACTGCGGATCATTCGAATACATCCATATCGTTTTGTCACACAAAATCAAATATTCTTAAAAACATCAGAGACTTAACTACAATAAATCCAACACTATCTCCTTCAAAACGTTGCCTTCCAGAGTAGCTAAATAGAATTAGTATCACCAAATCAAAACCACTGCCCCATAGGCCATTCAAAAGCATCAGTACTCCGACACTTTCTCTATTGTCCACAACGGGCATATTGGTCACTGCTCAATTTGTCTTCAATATAAGAGATCGAAGCAAGCAAAATTTCCTTTAGTTTGTTATCGAATTGAACAAAACCGTCTTTATTCGCTTGACGCTCAAAACCAAGTCATGCAAACTCGCGACTTTCGCAACCCACAAACGGAGTAACAAATGCCCCGCTTTTACCTGACCGCCGTGGCCGCCGCTGTGATGGCCGCAACGGTTAACGCCGCCGAATTTCCCGCAATCCCGACAGATCAAACGGATTACAACGAAATCATCTATCGCGACGATGCGAACGATCCGACAAGCTATGAACAGTCTTCCTGGAATGGTATCGGCCTTGTCGCTTCTGGCGAACCGATGAGTTCCGGCTCCAAAGCACCCGCGTTCCTCAGCACGGCAAAGGGTGACATCGTCACTAACAACGGAAGCATCTGGGTGCTTGCCGACCGCATTCCTGACAACAAACTCGGTCAGTACGCCTCCGGCATCCTCGCCAGCGGCGGTAAGAAAGGCGTAAATGCCGAAGGTGCCGTCATCTACGTCCACTCCGACAACAACGGCAAAGAAGACAACTACGAAGCGGCCAAAGGCATGGTTGCGGACGCAAGTACAGGCGATGCAACCACCATCGTTAACAAAGGTACGATCTACGTCAAAGGCGGCACCGGCATGCTGGCCACCTCCAATGCCAAAGACCGCAAATCCGAGATCACCAACGAAGGCACGATTCACGTCATCAACAGCGGCTTTGGTATGTCGCTCGGCGGTAAGGATGCCAGCGGCGTTGAGATGACCAACAAGGGCACTATCATCGCCAGCGGCAAGAACGCCTATGGCATCACGGCTTCCGACGCCACGGACGGTAAAGTGACCAATGAAGGCACCATCATTGCCACCGACGGCGCCATCGCCATTTCCTCGGGCCGCTGGAATAAGGATGTCGAATTCAGCCTGACTCTTAAGGGCAATTCGCATGTTGAAGGTGTCATTGAGCTCGGTAAGGCATCGCATTTGATCGTACAAGACCTGGCTCGCGCAGAAACCATCGTGTTGTCTTCCGGTACCCCGGAAAAGGTAAACGCTTTAGATGGCGCTCCATGCAATGGCTGCAATGTGGGTAGCATCCATGTGAATAACAGCAACCTCTTCCGATGAGTCCCAGACGCTCAAAATCGGACTCATTACAACAGGAGGCGACAGTTCGACGACATTTGAATTCGATTCTGTCGGTTCCAAAGAGAAGCCTCTTCTTGATGTGGACACAGTTGGCGAAAAAGCTGCTGTCAAGTTCAACTACACCGGTACGGTCACCGATAAGCTGGCAAGCGGCTCGGTCAAGGCCGAAGAGCTCTTTGACGGCATCAGTCTGGGCAAGGACGATGCAACGCCTGAACGCATCACCACGTCCGACGGTCTGTGGGCAAGCGCTTCCGTGCACGAAAAGAAAGGTGACGAAATCACGAGCACCTACTCCGGCCCGAGCAGCCTGATTACCTCCACCACCGATCTCGCCTTGATGAACGGTCTGGTGTGGCGCTCCCAGCTCACCAACCTTTCCGATCGTATGGGCACGCTGCGCACCATGCCGCAGGCTGCCGGCGCTTGGGCACGCTACAACAACGGTCGTCTTGACGGCCGCGGCCTCGAATACGACTACAGCACGATCGAAGTGGGCTTTGACGCTCCCGTGAGCAGCAACTTCCTCGTTGGCGTGAGCTTTGACTACACGATCGGCGACACCGACCTCAATGCCGGTTCCGCCGACAACGACGTCTACACCGTGGGTCTGTACGGCACCTACTACGGTGACAACGGCGGCTTTGTCGACTTGATGGCCAAGATCGGCCGCATCGACAATGAGTACACGGTCTCCAACACTGCCGGTCTCGAAAAGGGCGACTACATGATGACTGGCGCCATCGTCGGTATCGAAGCCGGCCACCGCTTCGATCTCGCTCACAACATGTTCGTCGAACCGCAGGTTCAGCTCTCCTACAGCTGGCTGCGCGCCACGGACTATGCGACCAACATCCGCAGCGTTGATTTCGAAACAATCGAAAGCTTGGTCGCTCGCGTGGGCGTCATGGGCGGCATGAAGTTTGCCGAAAACCGTGGTGCAGCCTACCTGAAGGCCTCCTACAACCACGACTTCCTGGGTAACGTGGACGCAACAATGCACGCTGTCAACGGCTCGAACAACTCCGCCAAGATCAGTGACGAGCTTGACGACAACTGGGCCGAAGTCTCTCTGGGCGTGTCCTACAGCGTGACCGATACGCTCAACACGTTCCTTGACGTCGGCACCGGTTTCGGTGGCGACATCGACCAGAAGTGGCGCATCAACTTCGGCGCCCGCTACGCATTCTGATCAGAGCTTTAAGTCCGGGTTGATTGATCGCCCGCAGTGAAGCATAACAGCCGCGTTCTCGATTCGTCGGGGGCGCGGCTTTTCGTTTGACCGACTTTCCTGTCAATGGGAAACGTCGTCTTGATTCGCTCAATTCAACGGGCTACTCACCGACGTGCTTCCACTTTATCGACAGCAGGCAATCAAAAAATCGCCGCTCCCGGATCTCCCGACAACGGCGACTTGTTCAGCAAACGACAGAAAATCCTCAGCGTTTTCTGAGTTCTTCCTTCACAGTCATGCGCACGGTATTTTCAACGGCCTTCTGCAGGTCCGATCGAATGCGCGTGGCAGCGGTCTTAAGCGTCACGTCCACGATAATCTCAATCTGCGAATTGAGGCGTTCCAGCACCTTCGGAACGATACGGGCAACGAGCTCCTCTTCGGACAAACCGGCGGCAACGGGGCCGGAAGCTCCGGCTTGCTGCTGAGAACGGGCCTGGGGCGTCACGGGCGCAGCTTCCTGCCGGCGAATGGGTTCAGGGTTCGGCATACGAGGCTCTTCGGGCTGCGGAGCAATCGGAGGCGTCACCTGCTCTTCGGACTGTCCCGGAATCGGTCCGTTCTTGAGCTCCTGCGCCGCGCGCTTGAGCTCCTCCCAGTCGTAGGGAACACGTTCTTTCAAAAGCGGAGAATGATAGGAATTCATTTGATTAACCTGCGCTGCGGTCGTAGGCATTGAGCGTCACGCCGGCGGTTTTGTACAGCCGATAGCGGGCGCGGGAATTGAGAAGTTCCGTCTGATTGGTGGAGACGATGTCAACAACACGGTTAAACGGCGCCAGCGTATGCTGCCAGTCGGGCGGCACCGATTCGTCCAGAAGAATGATGACGTCGGACGGTTTCAACTGAGTGATGTCGCTTGCGAAAATCACGGGCGCATCGGCTTCAAAAGCCGAACCCGCCCAGGCGTGCGCGATGAAGGTCAAATCCTCAAAGCGCCACAGATCGTCGTAGGCGCGCCGCAACAGCACCTCGTTGCTGCTCCAGACGGCAACGGTAAGCCTCATCTTGCGCACCTTCTTGATCAGACGGCAGGCATAGATGGTACGTTGCGCGACATTGAAGTGAAAATCGATTTGCTGCATGCGGGCGTCTCGAGCGGTGTCTCAACCTCTGTCTGTCGGAAAAACTTACTTGGCGGCGGCCTTGCGGACGGTCTTGGCGGCAGCCTTTTTCACCGTCGCTGCTGCCGTCTTCGTCTTTGCGGCTGCCTTAGCCTTCACGGTCTTTACCTTGTTTGCCTTGGGTGCCGGAGCACGGGAAAGCAACCACTCAAGAATGAGCGGCAAGGGACGCGCAGTGCCGCCGCTCTTGCCGCTTGCGGCCTGAGCGGTGCCTGCCACGTCAAGGTGGGCCCAGGGGCACTTCGGCGCGAATGCGGCAAGGAACGTAGCAGCCGTGCAGGCGCCGGCACCCGCCGTCCAGCTGATGTTGGCAAGGTCTGCAACAGAGCTCTCCAAAGCCTTCTTGTAGGTTCCGCCCATCGGCATCGGCCAGACCGGGTCGTGCGCGCTGTCGGCAGCGCAGGCCAGAGCGGCCGTAAGCGGTTCGTCCTCGCAGAAAAGACCGGAGACGTCGGTGCCGAGCGCCACGATGCAGGCACCGGTGAGCGTTGCCACGTCGATGCAGACCTCAGGTTCGAGTTCGGCGGCGCGGGCCAGGGCGTCAGCCAGAATCAGTCGGCCTTCGGCGTCGGTGTTGAGCACTTCAACCGTAAGACCGCTTAAGGTCGTGATGACGTCGGCCGGTTTCAGAGCGCTGCCCGAAGGCAGGTTTTCCACGGCGGGCACGAGAGCCACCACGTTTTCCTTGAGTTCCATTTCGGCGGCGGCCTTGACGGCGGCCATGACGACGGCGGCGCCCGACATGTCGAACTTCATCTGATCCATCGTGCGGCTTGGCTTGAGGGAAATGCCGCCCGCGTCAAACGTCACGCCCTTGCCGACGAGCACGACGGGAGCCTTGGAGGCATCCGCGCCCTGCCAGGCGAGTTCAATGAAGACAGGATCGGTTTGGCTGCCCTTGCTCACGCCGATCACGCCGCCCATGCCGGCCTCGTCGATGGCGTCCTTGTCGAGCACCTTGACGGTGAGCTTGCCCTTGGCGGACTTGCCTGCGGTCTTTTCAAATTCGCGCACCACGCTTTCTGCGGCTTCGGCCAGGAACTGCGGATCGCAGATGTTGGGCGGCAGGTCCTGAAGTTCCTTCGCCCAGATCATGGCGCCGGCGGACACGCAGCCCACCTGAAGGCTTGAGGCCACATCCGTTTCGGAAACCCAGAGAATCTTTTCAACGGCCTGCGGTCCCTTGCCCTTGGTCTTCAGCCCGCGGGACTTGTGCGAGGCAAAGAGAAGTTCACGCACGGCGCTGCGGGCGGCCCAGGCTTCGTCGCGTTCGGGCAGCGTCCATTCTGCGGAAGTCAAAGCAACGGATCCGCTCTTTGCAAAACGCGCCACCTTGCGGTGCACGTTGATGAAGGTCTTTTCGCTGAAGGCGTCCTTCATGCCCAGACCCACGACGATCACGCGCTTGAAGTCCAGTCCGGCAACGCCGTAGAAAACGGCGACTTCGGAAGGCTTGCCCTTGAAGTCGCCCGCTTCGATCTGAGCGGAAATCAAGCCGCCGGCCTTGTCAACGGCCACCGCCGAGGGCGTGAGTTCGGGCTTGCCGTTTTCGCCGCCGCACCAGACACCCACCACGAGGGTGTCGGCCTGCAATTCCGTAAGCTTGTTTTCAACTTCAATCTGCATGTCTCGTCTCTCCGAATTTATGGTCAAAGCCTTTTTTGCCAAAAAGAAGGCTTTCAAAAATGCTCAATTTTGACTCTTAATGGTAGGAAGCCTTCTTGGCTTCGTCCACGCGCAGCGGCGGGAAGCTGTCCCAACGTTCGCACCCCGGGCACTGCCAGGCGAAAGTGTGCGCCAAAAAGCCGCAATGCGAGCACTGATAACGCGCAAAGTGCTTGCTCTGCTTGGTGGTAACCTCCGCCAGAAGTTTTGCCTGTTCATCATCGGGATCGGCCTTGGCGCGCAAGTTGCACAGAACCGAGAAGGCCGACAGCGACGGACGGTTCTTGAGGGCTTCACCGGCAAATGCAGCCGCCGTAGGCGCATCGGCCCACACGGACATGCGAGCGACGGCGGCAGTCAGCACATCCACTGATCCAGACTGCGCAAACACGTCCTTGAGATACTTCATGGCGGCAGCCTTGTCGGTTTCGGCCATGACGTCGGCCTTCTTGGCGGCAATGAGTGGCGCATAGGCTGGCTTGGCCTTTTCAATTTGACCCCAGGCGGCAAGCGCGTCCTGCGGCTTGCCCGCATCAAGCGCGAGATCGGCGGCCAAAGAAAGCGCACGCGGATTGTCGGGATTTGCCTTCAGAGCACTCGTCACGAATTCGGACGCGCGAGCCGCATCCTTGGTGCAGCGCGCGAGGTTGGCAAGTTCGCAGTAGTAATGACTGATTTCGACATGCAAATCCTTGCCGCTCTTTTGCAGGCGCTCGGCCGTCTCCACGGCCTTCTTCCATTCGCGCTCTGTGCAGTAGATGTGCATCAGAGCCTCAAGCGCCTCGACTTCGCGCCCCTTGAAGCCGGCAAGCTGTTCATAGGCCGATTCCGCGCGGTCGTACATGCCGGACTTCAGATAATCGAGCGCAAGCTCGGCCATCGCCAGAGCACGTTCCTTTTCGGGCAGCTCGGCGCGGTTGACGAGGAAGCTGTGCAGACGAATGGCGCGATCAAACTGTCCGCGACGGCGAAAGAGGTTGCCGAGGGCATGGTGCAGCTCAATCGTCTCAGGATCCAGGCGCACGACCTCGATGAAAAGATCAATCGCCTTGTCGGCCTTCACGGGATCGTCGCTCAACAAAAGCGACAGCCCCTTGGCGTAGTGCTCGTCAATGCCTTCCGTGGCCTTCTTGTGCTGTTTGAAATCCACCCCGCGCAGCCACCAGCCGGCGGCAAAAAGAATCGGGACCGCAATCAGATACCAGAGTTCGAATTCCATTTACTTCACTAGTCAGTCAAAAATCAGTTCAATCCTGCGGCACGTTTTTCTTGGCAAAAAGGATGTCGTGCCAGCCGAGTTCCTTGGCAACGGGGTTGCGCAGCAGATAGGACGGATGATAGGTAACCACCGCAGGCACCTTGCGGCCCGCAATCTGCACCTCATAAAGGTGACCTCGCATCTGCGAAATCGGCTTTGCCTCGCCCAAAAGCCGCCAGACCGCATGCTTGCCCATCAGAATCAAAAGCTTGGGCTGCAGGAGGTCCAACTGTCGATCGAGGAAGGCCGCGCAAGCGGCCACTTCATCGGGCCTGGGGTCGCGGTTTCCGGGCGGACGGCACTTGAGAACGTTGCAGATGGCAACGTCCTTGCCGCGCTCGAGAGAACACGCCTTGAGAATTTCAGTTAAAAGCTTGCCGCTGTTGCCGACAAAGGGAATGCCCGAAAGGTCTTCTTCGCGACCCGGCGCTTCACCCACCATCACGATGGGGCAGCCCGGTGCGCCGTCGGCCACCACGGTGTTGGTACGCTCAGCCGCCATCGGGCAGACACGGCAGCGATCGGCAATTCCCTTGATGTCTTCCCAGCGTGCGGTGCGAAGTTCGGCAACGAGCTGAGCGTCAGCCTGCACCTGAGAGGCAGCAGCGGACTGCGGCCGGGGCGGCGCAACGGGACGCAGTGCGGGGCGCGTCGCAATCGATGCAGCTGCGGCAGGCTTGAGAGTTTGAGCGACAGCCGCAGAAGTTGCGGGATTCGCAGTCGTTGCGGCGGGAGCCGATTGGATGCCGGCGGCGGCCTGCTGTCGACGCAGGCGCGTGGCCATCGGACCGCGGCGCACCATCGCGGGAGCGGCCGGTGCGGAACCTGCGGGGATCGTAGCCGAAGGCGAGACGGCCGAAGACTTAACCTCTGCCGGCGCGGCAGAAGCTGCAGGCTTGGGTTCCGGCGCAAGCGGATCAATGCCGTCGCGCAGCACCCACTGCACGCCGACATTCATTGCCTGCCAAATTTGACTTTGTTCCCGCGTTAGCGCCATTGATGCGTTACTTTCTCAATCTTCTTAATCGTGGGGCACGGACCGGGATAACTGCGCCGTCATCAGAATCGCATCCTCCCGCCCGTTTTCGGTCGGATAGTAGTTCTTGCGGCGTCCGGTTTCCTCAAATCCGAACGAAGTGTACATTTTACGCGCACGCGCGTTGCTCTCCCGAACTTCGAGAAACATACGCACGGCGCCGTTGCGGCGAGCCAGCGCAATGGCCTGCGCCAACAGCGCCTTGCCGTAGCCTCTTCCCTGCATGGCAGGTTGCACCGCAATTTCCAAAAGTTCCGACTCGTCGAGCACGTGCATCACGGCGGCAATGCCCGACGTCACCCCGTCTACGGTCAAAACCGTGAGCGTATTTCCCGAGGCGTGTGCGTCGGAAAAGTTTCTCAGCGTCCAGCCGAAGGGATCGGCTCGGTGCGTGAGGTCGGCCACCGCCTCGAGGTCTGCGGGCGTCATCGCGCGAAACGCAACCTCGCTCAAAGCTTTTCTCCTGCTCGGCGCTGTTCAATGGTGAGAGCCACGCGATTGCGCACGTAAAGCGGTGCGGCAAGATGCGGATCGGTCACCAGCCCCGCCTTCATCATCACGGCGGCCAATTCCACGATTTGCCTGGCGCTCACCTGTTCGGTTTCGATCGCGACGACGCCTTCCGGAACAAGGATTTCCTCGGCGTACGCAGCAAGAGCCGTGCCGATAACCGCCTGCACGTTATCTCGCCTCAGGATCTGCACGACGTCTTCGGGTTTGACAAGTTCAGGGGCACGCACTTCATCGGGCATGCCGCCTCCGGGATCACGTTCAAAGCTTGCCGTATAGCACTCGTGCATGCGCGCATCGTTCACAACGCAGACCCGCTTGACTTCGGGGTGCGACTCAAACAGGGCATACGCGGCGGCGGCAAGATTGCCCACCTGCACCGTGGGCTTGCCGATCGCCCAGGCCAGGCCCTGCGCCACCCCGCAGGCCACGCGCAGCCCCGTAAACGCTCCGGGGCCCGCTCCGAACGCCACGGCGTCCATGTCGGCCACCTTGAGGTTTTTGCCGCAAAGCACTTCGTCGGCAAGCGAGATCAGGCTTTCGGTATGGCGATTTTTTTCCTTAAAAATGTTGCAGACGACTTCGCCGTCGGCCAGCAAGGCGGCGCTCGCGTAGTCGCCGCTCGTTTCAACAGCAAGAATTCGAGTCACGGCTTTTGTGTTGTGCTTGAGTTGTTTTCGATGGCTTCTTCCGAAGAGAAGTCCTGCTCGGCGTCGTTGAGCGCAAATAGCTGCGCCATCGGACGGTTCAGAGCTTCGGTTGTAGAAAATTCCTTCCACCAATCGGCCAAAATTCCGCCGGCGCCTTCTTTGCCGGCCAAGCGCTGCATCTTACTCGAAACGAGTGAATTGCCGCCGCTTACCGCAAAAAATTCGAAGGCGCGCAAAAGGGTTGTCTTCTGACTGTCGGCCACGAGCACCCACTCCTGTGTGCGCCCGCCCGCCTCCGTCGTGACGGGAGCGACGTAACCGGCATCGGCCAGGCGCGAGAGAATGCGCTCGGCCGCTTCCGGATAGGTATCGGCCGCGTCGCACAATTCCTCGACGTCGAGAATCGGACGCTTGTGGCGCAGACGCAGATGCACGAGTTCGCGCAGCATGGCCAAGGCCGTCAAAAAATCATTGCCCGGACGATAGTAGTCAAGGAAGCGCCCCGCGGTGAGTTTCGGAATCGTCGCGGCAATCGCGGCGCCTGCAAAAAAGAGGTACCAGGCCACATACACCCAGAGCACGAACACGGGAATCGCCACGAACGCGCCGTAGATGCTGGTGAGCGTTCCGGCCGTCACCCACATGCCGAAAAGCTGCTTGACGACCAAGCCGCAGACGCTTACCACAGCGCCGCCCACGAGCGCGTGACTGAAATGCCCCCGACACGACGGCACGAACTTGTAGATCACGGCAAAGCCCAAAGCCTGCAGAATCACCTGTCCGACGTTGTAGAGCGTCTTTGAAAGACCGGGATCAACCCCTTCCAAAGCCATCGCCGCGTAGTGACCGGTCATGGTGAGGCTCACGGCCACCGCCAGAGGTCCGACGGTCATCAGGGCCCAATAGATGAGCACCCTTTGAAACCACGGACGCGGCGCCGTCACCTTGAAAATGCGGTTGAGCGTTACGAAAAGCTTGTCGATCAGAAGAAAAGCCGTTACGGCCAAGCCGAGCAAACCGAAGGTCGTGAGTCCCGCAGCGTGCGACGTGAACTGACTGATGTAGCCCAGCAGCTGTTCGCTGTACTGCTCGGGCAGCAGACTCATCACGATCAGGTCTTCGAGAGCCTGACGGGCATTGGCAAATCCGGGGAAAGCGGAGAAAGCCGCAAGCGACAGGGCAAGCACCGGCACGATGGCCGTCAAAGTGGCCAGAGCCATCGTGGAAGTGACTTCCGTGAGGTCGTTTTCGCTGGCGCGATCGGCAGCAAAGCGTAACAGTGTGCGTATGCTCGAAATGAGCCCCTTTTTGCGCAGTTTCTCGCGCAGCGTCAACCGATGACGAAGCCCGAGACGCCGTGATGCGGTGTCCTTGGACGCCGGTCGCCCTTGAGTATTGGAGGAATCGTTCATAGAAATTCGGCGCGGAAACCCCTGCATTCATGCAGAGGAGGATGCGCCGCCTCCTTTCTAAATTCTGTTAAGTAGGTGGTTCGAGGTTCCAGCAGCCTCAACTTTTTGTA
>ERZ791645.58-NODE-58-length-94733-cov-6.415123_pt1 | contig 94733 bp, 78 predicted proteins | sample MGYA00509939_ERZ791645 | MGnify/ENA primary metagenome ERZ791645 (study PRJEB30046, sample SAMN00715249) | human gut metagenome | study: EMG produced TPA metagenomics assembly of the A metagenome-wide association study of gut microbiota in type 2... | reverse complement strand
TAAGTCCACCGTAATTTTGATAGAATTGCGGTGGACTTTTTATGTTCCATATGTTATATTGAGTTTGAAGAATAGGGGCTTTCGATCTAAAAATTCAAAAGGTGATAATATGTATTTTCACGCATCACAAATAGGAAAAATCAAGACTTTAGAACCAAGGATTTCAAATCACAATATCTCGCTTATTTATTTTTCGGATAAAAGAGAAAATGTGCTCGTGTATTTGAGTAATGCTGTGGAAAAGGTATGCGAAGAAGGCCGTTTTACATTCGATGGCTTGTGGTATAAATGGGGTTCATACGGATTTGAAAAAGACGGAAGATTAAGATTTGAGGAATACTATCCGAATGCTTTGGAAGATACATACAAGGGGATAGAAGGATATATTTATTCGTGCAGCAAAATCGACCCATATCAAAAATTGGATATTAAAATTCCCAATACCTTTATAACAGCTCAAAAAACAACAGTAGATAATTGTGAATTTATTCCTGATGCATATAATGAAATGATAAACGCTGAAGCGAATGGCTTGATTACCATATTACGATATAACGAATTTATCAGCAATATAAAAAGAAGAGAATGGTTGAAAAAAACTATAATTGATGAATACTGGAACAATAGCGCGCATCCGGATTATCGTTTTTTTCTCGAGTCGAGATTTTCTGCCATAATAAATCACGACAGTAACTTTTGATTCAATAAAGTCATTTTTTGAAAAAGGTTGGACGGTTATCAAAACAATGCCTTCCTTTAACCGAAAACGACCACCCTATAAATGGTTTCTATCAAAATCACGGTGGGCTTTTTATGTTATATTTAGTTTGAAAAAATGCATTAGAAGAGGAGGCAAATAATGGCGCGAGCAAGGTATCAGGTCTTGGTCATTCCATATTGCATACAGGACGGCAACGTGCAATTCTGCTTGTTTCGAAGAAGCGATATGGGAATTTGGCAATTCATAGCAGGCGGCGGAGAAGAGGATGATATTTCAATCATTGAGTCGGCAAAAAGAGAAGCCTTTGAAGAAGCCGGGATTTCTAAGACATGTAATTTTTTCAAGCTCGACACCTGCTGCAGCATACCGGCCAACTGCTTTAAGAATGCAGAAGCAATATGGGGTAAAGAGTGTTTCGTCATTCCGGAGTACGCATTTGCAGTGAGGGTAGAAAGCGCATTTTTACAGCTATCTCATGAGCATACAGAATATAATTGGCTGACTTATGCAGAAGCGCACACGCGACTTCAATACGACAGCAACAAGACCGCTCTGTGGGAACTGAATCGGCGCATTGCGCTTGGAATGTTGAAATAGATAACTTCCGTTTTGCCGCAATTTTTCAGGTGAAAATACCGTTTTAAGATGGCACTGTACCCACTTAAATCGAGAATTGCATCTCCCTCTAAACCGTAGTTGCCCCCCTTGAAAATTACGGTAGACTTTTTATACCCGAAAACCGCTTAAAATAAGGTTTTCTGACTGTTCCTGCATATAACAACCCCCGTCACAGAATGTTTCTGCGGCGGGGGATTGTGTGTTTTATAGTAATTATAACTGATCCGCCGTAAATGAATACGGCCGGATTATATTTAACGCAGAATTATATTCAATAATATGTTACATAATAACAATAGCATTTTTTCAAGTTATGAAATAAAAAGAAAAAATCCCCATTCCGCAGAACGGGGATTTCAACCTGAATTGTTAAACAGATTATGTAAGCAACGGGAAGATATCTCTTATTGCCCATGTTGCGAAAAAGCCGATCACAATAGCGAGCATAAAGCCGTCGAGCAACCTGCTTTTTACTCTGTCGCCGATCAGGAAATATATTCCCATAAACGGAAACGACCAAAACATCGGATGAAAATGAAACGCACTTGTAAAATTAAAATGTAACGCACACAAAATCGACCGTGTAAAACCGCAACCGGGGCATTGTATACCGAAAAAATGCCTCCATATGCATCCGATACCGGTAACAGATGAAATCAAATAACCGATACCGAGCAAAACAATGAAAAATAATTTCGGCAAAAGTTCTTTGAACCGTAGCTTCACTTAGAACAGCTTCTCAGGGTCAACAACATAGCTGCCTGTAAGAATCTTAACAAAATCAATGATAGCAAGAATGTAACCGACGCCGAAGCAAAGGCTTGCCACAATTTTAACAATGCCCTTTTTGTTTTCGCCCATCATGAAGTTGTGAATACCCAAACCGCCCAACAAGAAGCAGATAATTGCCATTGTGGTCTTGTCTTTACCGTTGAGATATTCGCCGGATACGGCGCCGTTCTGCTGACCGTTTGCAGGGGGAGGAGTTACGGGAGGCGTCTCGGGATTGTTTACGGGAGCGCCGCACTTCTCGCAAACGTTAGCGCCGGGCATGAGCTCTCCTCCGCAGTTCTGGCAGAATCTTCCGCCGCCGCCTGCCTTAACGCCGCAGTTTGCACAAAATTCCTGGTTGTCGTTGAGCATAGTTCCGCAGTTTTTGCAATACATAAAAATTACCTCTCCAAAATAGATTATGACATATTGGTATGCTATGCCAATGCCATTATAACATGAGATTTTGACTATGGCAATACTATTTTTGTTTATTTTTCATAAATTCTACGCGATTACGGCAGGTTTTTGGCAAATTTTCAAATTTTCTGTCAACAGCTGCGATAAAAAGCACCTCAACTATGACAAATTCACGGCGCGTGTTTGTGTATTGTCTTGTCAAAAGTTTTTTCTGATGATATAATAAATTTGATGAATTATGATATTGAGGAGGTTGTATTTATGTATTTTGACAAGTTTTTGGATTTGTTAAAGCTCGCTTTCCGCCAGAAAGCCGCCGTGTATGATGCCGTTGAATTTTTCAAAAATTTCTTTTCAAACGGATTCTCTATAAAAAAGATTTTTGTCGGATTCATGGTCGTTATCGAACTGCTCGGCTGTCTTGTGTTTGATACGCCGCGCACGCCGAGGGGACAAGAATTGAATCTTGACGGCTACAGCCTTGTTTTCTTTGATGACTTTGACGGCGACACTCTTAACACCGATGTTTGGAAACACAGAGGTGTCGGTGCCCGTCGCTGCGGCTTCAATGCGGAGAGCCAGGCGGAGGTCAGAGACGGAAATTTATATCTCACCGCCGAATATCTTGAGGACGGCAAGTTCGGCGCCGGCTGGTATTCGGGCATGATAAGCCTAAAGCAGCACTATCTGCGCGGATATTTTGAGATCCGCTGCAAATGCAACAAAGATAAGGGCTTTTGGAGCGCATTCTGGATTCAGTCGCCCAACAATCCCTATGACCACAACATCTCTCAAGGCGGAATCTACGGCGCTGAAATTGATATCTTTGAAGCCATGAGCGCCGACGCAAAGCTTCCCTCAAGCCGCAATTCCGTTACACAGACAATTCACTGCAACGGGTGGGATGACGATGTTGAGAATATCGACTCCCGCACACTCGGTAAATTTAAGGTAGGCAATGATATTTACAACGAATACAACACCTACGGGCTTGAATGGACGGAGGATGAATATATCTTCTATATAAACGGTGTTGAAAGCGCTCGCAGCTCATTCGGAAACGGTGTTTCGACAATTCCCGAAGAAGTAATAGTTTCGCTCGAGCTTCCCGGCAGCGCGGATTTTGAAAAGGATTATTCTACGCAGATGGTTATTGACTATGTTAAAATTTATCAGAAATGATATATTGTCATTCCGTAACACCGTCTTGTTATATTGAAAATCAGAGCGGGGGAAGGTTGCGCTTGCCTTCGTTACCGAGTTCTCCCGACATCGGATTTTTAACAGAGCCCGCCGTAATTTTTCAGATTGCGGTGGGTTTTCCATAATTTAGTGATATAATTTGGTTCTAAAAGTTCGGTGTAAAGTTTTGTTGCATAAATGTAAAGTCAAAGCGGTAGCGACTAAAGGCATTTCTTGCTAAAATGAAATCACCAAACAGAAGGAGGATTCCATTATGAATCTATCGGAAAAGATCGTCGTACTGAGAAAGTCCAACGGAATGTCCCAGGAGGAATTGGCTGAAAAGCTGTATGTTTCCAGACAAGCCGTTTCACGCTGGGAAATGGGGACGGCCGTACCCGACTCGACGAATATTCTTCAACTCGGCAAGCTTTTTCATGTTACGACCGACTACCTGTTAAACGACGAATACGAGAGCGATGACGACCTGCCGCAGATTAAAGATGTTAAAACCGACGGTATTCGCCAAGTCGTGATTTTATTGATTACGCTTGAAGTCATATCTTTGATAATTCAATTCGCGACCGTTATCATTCTGCAAAAGGTTTTCTTCGGTGTATTGAGCTTTCTTCTTTTTGTTGCCGCAGTAGGTGGCTTTGAATATGTGTATCATAAAAAAGCGGATGCACAAAATGAAGAAATGAAGCGGATTCGCATACGCTTTTACACAGTTTCCGTGTGGCTCGGAGCTTACTTTCCCATTAGACTTTTAGTGCAGGGGATGATGTGGCTCTATCCGCGCACGTACAATTCACTCGTATTGGAGACTGTCATTGCTCTCATCTATTTGATTACGACTGCGATTATCACATTTATAATCAAAAAACGCTGTCTGCCGAAGAATTGATTTTTAATTAATCTAATAAAAATAACCGCTGACCCGCGCCATGAACGCACAAAGTCAGCGGTATTTTTTATCTTGAAAAAACAGCAAAATAAAACCGTAATAAACGCCCCCGCCGCGGAGCAATGCCGAGGCGGGGGAGAGCAGTATCTTTTTTACTTTGCGTTTAACAAATCCTTGTACTGATAAGCTCTTACATAGTCGACAACAAACTGCGCCTCATCCGCATTTTTGTCTCTGCTTGAGGGAACTCCGTTCTCGCCGTACATTTCAACGGAGAGAATGAGAAAAAGCGGATTTTGGCAAACGCCGCCGAAATCGCTGCGGCCATACTCCATGCCGTTCAGATAGAAAATATATTCATTCTCATTCCATTCGACACCGTATGTGTTGAACTCCTCATAGGGATTTCCCTTGACATAGGTTCTCGAGACCTGTTTGACCTTATGTGCCTCGCCGTAGCCGTCATAGTGGAGATTGCAGTAAACGACATTGTTGAACGGTATGCGCCCGTAATACGGGCTTTCCATTACATCGACCTCGGTGCCGTCCTGACCGGAGCCGTCGACATTGACCACATCCTCATTCATCATCCAAAATGCGCTCCAGATGTCCGCGCCCTTGGGAAGAATGCAGCGAACCTCAAAATAGCCGAATTTCTGCCGAAAACCCGTCTCGCGTGAGGATGTATCGAGCCCAGCCGTGTACCACCCGGCGCCCGTTCCGCCCATGCCCTCATCGAGATATTTCAAGGGGATAACAAGATTGCCGTTTTCTGTGTAGGCCATGTAATTGTTCCAGTAAGAGCCGCGGCGGACGGATGAGGTTTTGCCGTATGTGTAATGACCGACCCAAAGACTGCGGTCGAGTTCACCGTCGAATTCCTCTTCAAACGTCATTTCGAATTTCGACATATCGACGGTTTTGTACGGATTCGGGAAAGTAGGATTTTTCACTCCCAAAGCGAGGATGGAGAAAATATACAGGAGCAACGAAAAAATCTTCACAAAAACATTTCTCATTATAAATTTACCTCTCTTTCTTGTTTTTTATTTTGAAGGTTTTACCTCATCCGAACCTGTAAAAGCTCAAAAGCTCTCTTGAAAACCTGACTGTTTTGCTTCCGTATAGAATCTTTTTGTATAGACGGAATTATTCCGATTTAAGTGTAGCAAAAAGCTTTCGGCTTTTCAAGCTTTTCAGTTATTATATCGCTTGAGGGCACTGGATACGGAGCGTTGGTGCCATGCTTTGGCAAACAAGGTCTACTCTTGTGTTATAATCCATATTAAAATATTGCACTATGTCGACCGCTATGTCAAGGGTCTGCTGCATAATGTCACGCAAGAAGTATACGCTTGCTGTTTTATATATTTAATACAAAAACATATTTACACATCGCAATTATATGTGATATTATATACTAAAAACGGAGGTGCTGATTTTGCCTACAATCAACAGAAGAGTTCTTTCAAATTTAATTGAGCTGATTAGGCCTTATATAAGCGAAAGCGTTGTCAGCCTTGATAACTGGAGAATAAGGCGCGGAAAATACGACGGCGAGGGCAAGTTCACCGTATATCCCGGCGAGGAGGATTTCAAAGTCGGCTCCGGATGGCATGGGGGATATGATGATGCCGCGTGGTTTTCGTGCGAATGCGATGTTCCCGTATGCTCACAGGGCGAGAAGCTCTATTTCAACATGAATTTCGGCGGCGAGACAATTATCAGATTTGACGGCGAAATAATAGGCAGCGTTAGCTCAAAGCTTCATAACGGCTGGGTCTGCAGGGAGAATATTCCGCTGCCCGAGAAGTATGAGGGCAAGCATATAAAGATAGAGGCCGAGAGCGGAATATGCTGCGGCGGGTTCTGCGACGACGCTATGGCAGGCGCCAAGGAAACGTATTATGACGCGGTTTCCTCCGGAATTTTACGCGTTAATAAGCTGTGCGAGGATTATTACTATAAAGTGAGAACGCTTTTCGACAGCGTAGAGTTGATTTATGATAAGGTCATCGCCGAGAGAATTTACAGAGCTGTCGACGAGAGCGTCCATGTGTTAAGATTTGATTTCACCCGCGAGGATTTTTTAGACAGCGTCAAGCCCGCGTTTGATGTTTTAAACAAGCATCTCGGCGAGCTGCCCGATTATCATCCAGGAAAGGTTATAATGTGCGGCCATTCGCATATAGACGTTGCGTGGCTTTGGACCGTAAAGGAGAGCGAGCGAAAGGCGGTAAGGACATTTTCGAACACTCTCGAGCTCATGGACGAATATCCGGAGTATAAATTTGCTCAGAGCCAGGCCGTGCTTTACGATATGGTAAAAAAATACGCGCCCGATATTTTCAGCCGTATCAAAGAAAAAGTAAAGTCCGGACAGTGGGAGGTAATGGGCAACGCATGGGTCGAGGCCGATACGAATATAGCCTCGGGCGAGAGTCTTATAAGGCAGCTCCTTTACGGCAGAGAGTTTTTTGTCAGAGAATTCGGAATTGACTCCGACACCTATTGGCTTCCCGACTGCTTCGGCTTTACCTGGGCGCTTCCTCAGATTATAAAAAAATCCGGGATGAAAAATTTCATAACCGCGAAGCTCTGCGCAAACGATACCAATGCATTCCCGCATTCAATGTTCAAATGGCGCTCCCATTCCGGCGACGACGTGACCGCATATTTTACGAGAGTGTCGTATCAGGGCGAATATGACGTAGGCCGTGTTTTTGAATGCAGGAACGGCAACAAACAGTCGTCTATAGCGGACATTTCGTTCGGGATGTTCGGATACGGAGACGGCGGTTCGGGTTCTACTACCGATATGCTCGAACGCGCAGAGGCATTAAAAAATATCCCCGGCGTTCCCGAAACCGTAAATTCCTCCGCACACGAATTCTTCGATGAAATCGGCAAAAAAGCCGACGAATTCCCGGTCTACGACGGCGAGCTCTATTTTGAAAATCACAGAGGAACATTTACAAGTCAGGCGTTCGTCAAAAAAAACAACAGGCGCGGTGAGTTTGCACTTAGAAACGCGGAGATATTGTCATCCGCCGCCGAGCTCATGGGGAAAAGCGATTATGACGGTGCAGAGCTTGAAAGGCTGTGGAAAATACTGCTTGTAAATCAGTTCCACGATATTCTTCCCGGCTCGAGCATCCACGAGGTATATGAGAATGCGAGAGAGGACTACGCTGAGCTAAACGGAGGACTTGAAAAGCTCATAAACGAGAAGTTGAACGTCCTGTTCTCCGAGCGTGACCCGGAAGCGTTTACGGTTGTAAACTATCTGAATGTACCGTATACGGGTGAAGTCAAGATAAAGCTTCCCGAGGGATATAACAGCGTTGAATATGCGGACGAACAGATTCCGTGCGTCAAGCTGTCGGATAAAACGGGCGATTATATTTCGTTTGTTGCCGAAAAAATTCCGTCGCTCTCGGGACGCACATACCGCTTCTCAAAGAGCGAGCACCCGACACAACCGTGTGTCAAGGCAGAAAAAAATCTGCTTGAAAATAATATTTTAAGGGTCGAATTTAACAATAACGGCGAGATGACATCCGTATTTGACAAGGAGAACGACAGAGAGGTGCTTGCTGCTGTCGGCAACACACTGTGCATCTATCAGGATAAGCCCATCCACGAGAGCGCATGGAATCTCGAATTCGATTATCGGATGACTCCGTATCCGCTTAAAACAGCCGAGAGCGTAGAAGTCGTCAGAAGCGACAGCGTCGCGGGCGAGCTTAAAATCCTAAGAAAGTTTAACAAATCGACCGTTACACAGTATATTTCATTAAAAAAAGATTCACGTCAAATAGATTTCAGAACCGACGTTGACTGGCACGAGAGGGAAAAGGTGCTCAAGGTGAATTTCCCCGTCGGCGTGAGAAGCTGCTCCTCAACGAGCGAAATCGCGCACGGCTCCATACAGCGCCCCACTCATTATAACACATCTTACGATCTTGCAAAATTTGAGACATGTATGCACAAATGGGTCGATCTTTCGGAGTCCGGCTACGGCGTGAGCGTTCTCAACGACTGTAAATACGGCTTTTCTGTTCACGAGAACAATATAGACATAACACTTATGCGTGCGCCGATCTGCCCCGACCCCACGGGAGACATAGGGTATAACGAGTTTACATATTCGCTCGTTCCCCATGCCGGCACTTGGCAGGAGGCAGGGATATCCGAGCTTGCCTATGCGCTCAACAACCCGCCTGCGGTTGTTTATTCCGCTGTCGGTTCGCATGACGGCGAACAGCTTATCTCCGTTAAGAGAAAAGGCGTTGTTCTCGATGCGTTTAAAAAAGCGCAGAATGACGACGGATACATTCTGCGCGTATTTGAGGCGTATTCCTCAAGAGGAAAATGCGAAATAGACTTTTGCAAGGCAATAGAGAGCGTCACGGAATGCAATCTTATGGAAAAAGACGGCGAGGCGCTTTCTCATTGCGAAAAGGCGTTTGTCTTTGATATAAAGCCGAACGAGGTCAAAACATTCAGAATAAAGTTTAAATAAATCGGGAATTTTAGAACTGACTTTCAAGGCGAAGCTCTTGAGGCAGGTGCGGAACGTCGTTATATCTCAGAAATCTTTTGCGCGGAACGTCGTTTATCAAAAAAAGCTCGAATTTATTTATGCAGGTATTGTGTTGAACGATATTTACGTTTATGTCGTAACGGAAGTTCACGAGGCTGCTCAGCATATAGCAGATAGCTCCCGCGTGAGAGACGATAAGGATTTTTTCCGGATTATACCTTTTCTGCTTTCCGTCCGTGACAACCGTCTCCGTGGCGTTCGAATATCCGGGGAGATTGATGTACTTATCAACCGCATATTCAAGACGCTCTATATCCGCGCCGCAGCCATTTCCCATGCTCGTTTTTGTTATGTTCAACTTCGGGTAGACCGACCTGAGAAGCTCTGTGTTTGCCTCAAAATCACCGGGCGTCTCTGTTTCGCAGAATTCCGGGACAATAATAATTTCGGGGTTTCCCTCCTGATGCCGTGCAACGGCCGCCGCCGTCTGCACGGCTCGGCACATATGGCTGGAATATATCTTGTCAAACCTTACGTTCGCTAAATACCGACCGAGGCATTCCGCCTGCTGTTCACCTTTTGGGGAGAGCGTACTGTCGAATTCGCGCGATTCGCCGATGTTGGATAAAGATTCTCCGTGCCTCACAAGATAAACGTCCATATTATTTTTCCTTTCCGACCTGCTTTTTTCATGATTATAACAAATTTACCGAAAAAAACAAGCTGCAATCTTGATTTGTATTAACATACATATGAATTCGGATGGACAGCCGATTGAATAAAAAGGCTGCCCGGGTAAAATATAATTTGTCGGCGGAGAGATATCATGTGAAAATTTCCCTTATCCATTTTCCAAAGCTTGACGGCATCGGAAAAAACTGCTAAACTCTAAAGTGAGAATAGAGTTTTGTGGAGGGATAGCAATGGATAACGGGCTTATGTCCATAGGAAAAGCAGCCGAAATGAGCCATTTGTCGGTTGCGACGCTGCGGCTCTATGACGAATTGGGACTGTTGAAGCCGAAGTATAAAGACCCGGAGACGGGATATCGCTATTATGATATCGCTCAGAACGCGCGTCTCGATATGATAGTCTATATGAAGGAGCTCGGAATGAGTCTCACAGAGATAGGCGACGTGCTCGAAAAAGAGGATATAGTGCTGATAGAGACGATACTGACCCAAAAAAACGAGCAGCTGCACCGTCAGATGCGCGAGCTTCGGGCGCAGCACGACGCGGTGGAGCGCGCCATAGCCTCTATCGAACGGTACCGCAAATCGCCCGAAACCGGCACGGTTGTTCTCGAATATATCGATCGGCGTTATATCTGGGGCGTGCCGTGTGCCTGCAATTTTTACGAGGAGGGCTTGCGCGCCTTCGAGCAGGAGCTTGTCGTTCTGCGCAAGGCGCTTATGGAGCGCGGATTTTTGCAGGCGCATTCATATAATGTCGGCACATCGATAAAAAAAGAGGATTTCATCAACGGAAACTTTGTTCCGCAGGATACGTTTGTTTTTGTCGGTTATCGGGATCAGCCGACTCTGCAGGGAACCGTCATTGTCGACAGCGGTATGTATGCCTGCGTCTATCTTGACAGCTTTGACGATGAGGTTGAATATGCAAAGCTGTTGCTGCGGCACTGCAAGGAGAATAACCGCACTGTCTGCGGGGACTATTTTTGCGAAATAATGACGGAATTCAATGTTTTTGACGACAGTCGACGCAATATGTTTTTGCGCCTGCAGGTACCGGTAGAATTTAATCGATAATTTTTTTACGATTTTCCTTGACTCTCAACCAAGAAGAGGGTTTATACTATAATTGCAGGAGGCGGCGTATCCGCCGAAATAATAATTGCAGTATAGGAGGAAATTTTTATGGAAAAAATTAAAGTTGTACAGTACGGCTGCGGAAAAATGAGCAAGTACATTCTTCGCTACCTGCATGAGCACGGCGCACAGATAGTCGGTGCGATTGACGTTAACCCCGCGGTAGTGGGGCAGGATGTCGGCGATTTTGCCGGCTTGGGCATCAAGACAGGCGTTATAATCTCCGACAACGCCGACAAGGTTCTTGACGAGAGCGACGCTGATGTTGCGATCGTTACGCTGTTCAGTTTTATAGACGATATTTACACTCACGTTGAAAAATGCGTCTCGCGCGGTATCAATGTTATTACAACGTGCGAAGAGGCTATTTATCCCTGGACGACGGCTGCGGTGCAGACGAACCGCCTTGATGCAATCGCAAAAGCTAACAACTGCACAATAACCGGCAGCGGTATGCAGGATATCTTCTGGATCAACATGGTCGGTCTTGTTGCCGGAGGCTGCCATAAGATTACTAAAATCAAGGGTGCATACAGCTACAACGTCGATGAATACGGCTTGGCGCTTGCCAACGCTCACGGCTGCGATCTGACGCCAGAGGAGTTCGAGCAGAAGATAGCTCATCCCGATGAGTTTGAGCCGTCATATGCCTGGAACGCAAGCGAGGCTATCTGCAACAAGCTCGGGCTGACAATTAAATCCATCGACCAGAAGCACGTGCCGTGCATTATTGACCGCGATATTTATTCCGAGACTCTCGGCAAGACTATCGAAGCCGGACGCTGCATAGGAATGTCCGCCGTCGTGACTATCGAAACGATGCAGGGCATTACAATCGAAGAGGAGACTATAGGCAAGGTCTACGGCCCCGATGACGGCGATATGTGCGACTGGCAGATTACGGGCGAGCCGAACACCGAATTCCACGTCGTAAAGCCCGCAACGGTCGAGCATACCTGCGCTACGGTAGTCAACCGTATTCCCGCGCTTCTCTGCGCACCCGCGGGTTACGTCACAGCCGATCAGCTTGATCCCAACGAGTATCTCACTTATCCCATGGAGTTCTATTGCTGATGTCCTGAATAAAAAAGCACAGCCTTACGGCACAGTCGGATAAAAGCCGACTGTGCCGTTTTTATCGGCATAAGTAAAACCACCGCTAAGCGGTGGTTGTTGCTTTTTACTGCATTTATATCGCGCAATATAATTATACGAATTATACGATTTTTGCGAAGAAATAGTCTCCCGCATCTATCGGTACGCAGTACTTGCCGTCGGTCAAGGTGATATCCCGACAGCCCTCAAGTCCGGTGAGCGAGGAGCGATTTTTTATATCGATTACCGCAACGCGGCGCGCGTCTTTTATCTGCACCTCGCCGCCGTCAACGCTCTTATTTATTCCGTCGTTATTGAATACCGTCAGATACCAGCCGTCGGATATTTTGCCGATAAACCAATGCACTCCGCCCGTAACCCAAATCGGCATGACTTCTTTTATGAGCCGTTTCGCTTCTTCTGCACTAACGGCATTTTGATGTTTCTCTGCAAAAGCACTGTCTCCGCTAAGGTCAACAAGGTACTTGTATTCGCCGAAAACCGATTCGCAGTCGGCATGGATAATGTCAAAAGCGTCGGGGATATCGCTGTTTATAAGCGTTTTTGTCTCGTTGCCGTATCGTGAGCACGACGCGCCCATAAGCTCGTCTATGCCGTGACATGCGGACGTATATTTTTTCTGTCTTTGCAGGTCTTTATACGGAGTCTCTCCGAGCCACTCGCCGCAATCCCTGCTCGGAAGAACGGGCATATCCTCGGGCAGAACTATTGCCACGGGAGCAAAAAATTCTCCCGCCCGATATTTTTCGACAAAACACAAAAAATCACGCTTAACTTCTCCGTAAGGGGAAAGGACAAAGTCCTTGCTGTCATAAAAAGTGTTGTAAACGCCCCATTCCTCGCTGATAAATTCCGCGCCGGAGAGGTAGGCGTATATTAGTATTCTTTCGTGCAGAGAACGGGAGCTGCCTCCGTTGCAGCCCGTCGATTCAAACGGAAAATCTCCGCCCTTGATATTCCATTCGTTTTCGCCGTTCGCGTGATAATTGCACACGGAAAAAGGCCGCCCGCCCCACGGCTCGTAATAAGCTCCGAAACTCTTTTTATAAGCCTTTGACATACCTCTTGCATAGGCAAGCTGAATGTTGGCGCCCGGTGTCTGCGCTCCTATTTCGGGCATAACTCTCTGTGCTCCGAGCTTAAATTCAAGATTAGGCGCCATCATCGCGCTGTCACAGGGCAAAAGCCGTCCCGAAGTGAACTTCATACGCATATAAAACAGCTTTCTCGCGTTGTCTAAAAGCTGCTCAAAGCACGACGGCACGGGAAAATACTCCGCATATTCTTTTGCGGTCGCAGCCTCAAGAAAAATATTCTCAAAAGGGAACTGCCGCAGAATTTCTTTTTTTATGGCTCTTTCGTTCCAATCGGACGCGTCAAGATTTTTAAGTTTGTCATAATCCGAGCGCATATTCGACATCCACTCGTGCATCTGAAAACCGTAAAAATTGCCGAGCGAATCGACGGTTTTCATATCATACGGATATTCTTCGATATATGCTCCGCCCTGAAGCCTGTCGACATACCAAGGCAAGCCGTTTTCTGTTATCAGGCTGTGCAGTTCTCCGCCTTTTGCGGCAAGTGCATTGAATTTTTGGCAGTCGGGCAGCATTAGTGACTGGCAGAAACGAACCCCCGAAAATCGGTCAAGCAAGCCGCATTTTTCGTAGCCGCGCCAAATCACGCTGTCATAGCCGTGGAAAAAAACGAAGTCCCTGTTTTTCAACTTTGTTTCCCCCTCATTATGATTGCCTTATGCTCTTATGCCGGGAATTTGACAACTATCGTCGTTCCCTCGTTCGAGCTCTCCTCAACATACACCTTTCCGCCGTGAAGCTCGGCAATTTCCCAAACCAACGAAAGCCCCAGCCCGACTCCGCCGTATTCGCGGCTTCTCGACTTATCGACTCTGAAAAATGCCTGGAAAATAATCCTTTGATATTCCTTGGGGATGCCGCAGCCGGTATCCTTGATTTTTATTTCAATTCCGTTTTCGTCTTGATTAACGGAAATCCGCACTTTTCCGCCCGTCCTGTTATACTTGACGGCGTTTTCCGTAAGATTAAAAATAAGCCTGTATATAAGCGGGTCGCTGCCCGTCATTGTGCCTTGTCCGTCATATTCCAAGGTTATATCGTTGCTTTCGGCAAGCGGGGCGATATCCGCAAATATTTCCTCTATCATCGGGGCGAGATCGATAAAATCGTTTCTCGGCACGGACTGCAAGCCGTTCATTTCGAGCAGCGTCTGAGTCATCTGCGTAAGTCTTTCCGTCTGCTCCTGCAAAAGAGTGATAAATTCAGCGGTTTCCGGCAAAACATCGGGATTCTCGGCGGCGAACAGCTCCAGCTGCGCCTGCATGAGAGCCAGAGGCGTTCGCAGCTCATGCGCCGCGTTTCCCGTGAACTGCCGCTGCGCATCAAATGCGCAGTCGAGGCGCTCCAGCATACGGTTAAAGGAAAGGCTGAGCTCACGGAACTCCGCCAAGCCGTTGTCGGAAATCTGCATATTGCTGAGATTGTTAAGCTGAACCTTTTCAACCTGAGAGGCAAAACTGCGAAGGGGCTTCAGTGTGTGCCCGCTGATAAAATATGCCAAAATGCCGCTTAAAAGCGTCACGGCGGCCGTTATATACCAGTTTGTTCTGCAAAAATCCGCCTGCGCCCCGTGCACTACAATGGTAAATTCCTTATCCATTCCGGCAAGAGACGGGTCAAAGAGAACAGATTCCGAGGCAGACGCTCCGTCGCTGTATTCCTGAACAAAGTTGCCTATAGAATCCATATAATGTATGCCCGAATAGCACAGCAGCAGATTCATCAAAACGCAGGCGACGCATATGAGCAGAGATGACATAAGCGTTATACGCCATTGCAGGGAAAGCTTTTTCATTCTTCCGCCCCCTCAATAAGATATCCTTCACCGATACGGTTCCTTATCGGGTCATAGCCGAGAGCGGTGCGCAGCTTCTTGCGAAGCGCCGATATATGCACCCTTATGGAATTGCTGAAATTGTCTACGCTGTTATCCCAAACATGGTCTATAAGCTCCTCCTGGCTTATGGGCCGACCTTGGTTGAGCATGAGATATTCCAAAATTCCCGTCTCCTTTCGCGTCAGCGTCAGCGGCTCTCCCTGCGCGCTCGCGGTGCGGGCTTTTGTATCAAAGGACAGCGCTCCGCAGGTAAGAACAACGTCGCGCTGAGTAAACTGCCGCAGTGTCAGGCTTCTTATACGCGCCTCCAGCTCGGCGAGGTGAAAGGGCTTTGAAAGATAGTCGTTCGCGCCCGCGTCAAGTCCCGCAACCTTGTCGGCTACTTCGTTGCGCGCGGACAGTATCAGAACGCGGGTCTCGCGATCCGATTGACGGAATTTGCGCAGCACGCTCATGCCGTCCTGCTTCGGCAGATTTAAGTCCAGAATAACAAGGTCGTATTTTTCGCTCCCGAGCAGCTCGAGGGCTTTTTCGCCGTCATAGCAATAGTCTATGCTGTAAGCCAACCGCCTGAGGCTTCTTACGATTGTTTCGCACAGTGCGCGCTCGTCTTCTACCACCAAAAGATGCATGGCGATCCTCCTTTTTCATTTTAACAAACCGTTTTCCGTTTTTCATTATAACACAGGCAGATAAATTTTTTGTTAAGTTTCCGTTCTTAACAGGGATTTTAACTCCCGCGATGTATGATGTGATTGAAAACGCGAAAGGGGATATCCGAATGAATCACAGAAAAAAGGCGGCGGTGCAGGTATTTCTGCTCTTGGCGGGGGCTGTTATGCTGTGCTTCGGCGCATGGCGCGGCGAGGCGGAAACCGTTTTAAGCAAAGCAATTAACGTATGTCTGGAGTGTGTGGGAATTGGGTAAAAAGAAGTCGGGTGTGTCGGCTGTTATGTCCCGCTTCAGGGGTATGTTTCAAGCGGGAGCCGCACTGCTCACCAATATTCATCTGCCAAACTTTTTTAAGGGCAAAATATATCAGGGCTCGGCGAAAACGGTATGCGTGCCGGGACTCAACTGTTACTCCTGCCCGGCGGCAACCGGGGCCTGCCCAATAGGAGCCTTTCAAACGGTAGTCGGCTCGTCAAAATTCCGCTTTTCGTATTATATAACGGGTATGCTGATTTTGATAGGGGTTTTATTGGGAAGATTTGTTTGCGGATTCTTGTGCCCGTTCGGCTGGCTTCAGGATCTTCTGCATAAGATTCCGGGGAAAAAGCTCTCTACGAAAAAAGTCAGACCGCTTACCTATATTAAATATGCCGTGCTGGCGGTTGCCGTGGTGCTGCTGCCCGCCTTAGTCGTCAACGACGTCGGTTTGGGCGATCCGTTTTTTTGCAAATATATATGTCCGCAGGGCGTGTTAGAGGGAGCGATACCGCTCTCTATTGCAAACCAAAACATTCGCAATGCGCTGGGCGAGCTGTTCACATGGAAGCTGGCCGTCCTCGTGATTGTAGTTGTATTAAGCATAATCGTTTACCGCCCGTTTTGCAAGTGGCTCTGTCCTTTGGGCGCACTGTATGCCCTGTTTAACCGTGTCTCGCTGTTTCGCATGGCGGTGGACAAGGACAAGTGCATCTCGTGCGGAAAATGCGCAAGGGTTTGCAAAATGGACGTTGACGTGACAAAAACACCGAATCACACCGAGTGCATACGGTGCGGGAAGTGCGTTACAGCCTGTCCTACCGAAGCCGTGCGTTTTTGCTACGGATTCGGAGACTATAAAAATACTGTTAAAAAAACAAAGACGGAAAAATGCAGTAAAGACAATAACAAGGAGGAAGCGTATGTATGCAAAGAAAATCATAGCGGTTGTAACGGCTGTTCTGCTGATATGCAGTCTTGCCGCCTGCTCTGTCGTGAGCAACAGAAGAGTGAGAAATCTTGACAAAGATATGATGCAGCCCGGCATAACGGAAAACGCAGATATGTGCGAGAGCGGCTGCACCTGCGCCAAACACTAAACGAACGGAAAGGATATGAAAAAATGATAAGAAACAACCGAATCAAAAAAGCTATTGTGCTGCTGATGGTCGCAGTGCTTGCGCTGTCTTTTGCAGCCTGCGGCGGCAACAAGGGCGGCTCGATGGACAAGAACCCCAAAAACGCCAAAGAGGCGAAAGCTATGTATAACAGCCTGATGGCTCAGGAGAATGAAATTCTGTCGAAAAACAAAGACCTCTGGGAAAAAGTGTTCATGTCGGCGGACAAGGGCATGACAATGATCGAGGACGGCGGCAATTACGGCGATTTCCTGCTGAAAACCATAGAGTCGGCAAAGGATCAGTTCTCCGCGGACGAGCTGAAGCTGCTCATGGAGGAGGGCGAAAAGATTCGCAAGATAGAGGTAAAGCTGACGGAGCTTGAAAATAAATATCCCGAGCTCGGCAAGAAAGATTCGAGCGGCGGCGAAAGCGTGCCGGCGGACATGGCGAGCGGAAAATTCCCCGCATTCACGGGAAAGGATTTGGACGGCAACGAGGTCAGCAGCGACAAGCTGTTTTCGGCAAATGCCGTCACGGTCGTAAATCTTTGGTTTACAACCTGCTCTCCCTGCGTAGGTGAGCTCGAAGATCTCGAGAAGCTGAGCAAAGAGCTTGCGAAAAAGGGCGGAACCTTGATAGGCGTCAATTCTTTCACACTCGGCGGAGATTCAAAGGCTATAGCCGAAGCCAAGGAGGTTCTTTCCAAGAAAAACGTATCGTATAAAAACGTATATTTCGATTCAAACAGCGAGGCGGGAAAGTTTGTTTCAAACACATATGCATTCCCGACAACATATGTTGTTGACCGCAAGGGCAATATAGTCGGTGATCCCATAGTGGGCGCTGTCACGGGCAAAAAGCAGATGGAAACACTTATGAGCCTCATCGAAAAGGCGATAGCCAACGACAAGGCCTGACAGAGATAAAAACGCTGCTGTTTCTAACATACCGAGCAAAGGGGGAAGAGAACATGAAAAGAGTTTCGGGCTTGCTTTTGCTGGCGCTTTCAACCGTTTTAATTCTTTCGGGCTGCGGCATAAATCACGGAAAAGATGATGCGGAAAAGAAAAAAGCGAAAGGAGAAATGACGCAAATGGATTTTTCAAAAGAACCCGAAAATGTTATCTTCCTTGCGGGCGGCTGCTTTTGGGGCATTGAACAGCTTATGCAGTCTATCCCCGGAGTTATCGACGCGCGCAGCGGCTATGCAAACGGCACCTGCGAGGCCGATGCAGACTACAAAAAGGTGTGCTCAGGCGGTACGGGTTTTAGAGAGACGGTAAGAGTCGAATATGACCCCGAAAAGGTCAGCCTCGACGCACTGCTGCTTGCGTACTTCTATGTCATTGACCCGACGGTTAAAAACCGACAGGGGAACGATGTGGGCAGCCAGTATCAGACAGGCATTTACTACACGAACGAAAACGCAAGACAAACAGTGGAGCGCATTGCCGCGATAGAGCGCCGCCGAAGCAAAGATTTCTTTGTTGAGATAGGGCCGCTGATTAATTTCTATCCGGCGGAGGAATATCATCAGAATTATCTCGAGAAGAACCCCGGCGGTTACTGCCATATTCCCAAGGCGGAGATAGAGCTGTTCTCCAAGCTTCGCATAGACCCGGGTGATTACAAAAAGCCCGCCGCAGAGTCCATAAGAGACAAGCTCACATCCGAACAGTACCGTATAACTCAGGAAAACGGAACGGAGCGCCCCTTTGAAAACGAATTTTGGAATCAATTCGAAAAGGGGATCTATGTCGACGTTGTGACCGGCGAACCGCTTTTTTCGTCACCCGACAAATTGGAAAGCAGCTGCGGCTGGCCGGTTTTTTCCAAGCCGATAGAGGATCCCGCCGTTGTCGAATCCGTTGACAAAAGCCACGGAATGATTCGCACCGAGGTGCGAAGCCGCGCGGGAAATTCTCATCTCGGCCATGTGTTTACGGGTGATTCCGAGTCGCCCAACGGAGTGCGCTACTGTATAAACAGCGCCGCACTGCGCTTTGTGCCTTACGCCAAAATGGAGGCGGAGGGATACGGATATTTGCTGTATCTGTTTGAATAACAGATGCCATACAGCTTGTCAAAAATATAAAATACGGAGGTTTTTTCAATGCAAAAGGTAATAGCTTTTTTAGTCAAAAAGGTGATAACGGTTGTGATGATTGTCTTTTCCTTCTTCATCAAGGGAGACATGACAAAAGTCGAAATGCAGCCAGAAGAGCAGGTAAAAGCAGGGGCTTCATCCGCAACATTTATCTTCGAAAACAAAACCGGAAAAACGCTCGACCTTCACATCTATGTCGAATCCGTTGAAATGGAGAAAAACGGCAAATGGGAGGAAGTGCCGTATGTGCAGATGCTCGACGACGTGGATTTCGTCAATCCTCCCCATCTTCATCCGGGTGAAAAGACGGATATCACAGTGGAATTCAAGCAGAGAGCCGTCTATTCCGAGCCTGTTCCCACGCCCTTGGCGGCAGGCAATTACCGTATAACCGTGAGCTATAAGACGATAGGGTATAATACCGTGCAGGAGGGCAAGCAGACCTTCAATTTCACGGTAACTCCGGCATAACCTAACATAATTATCCTTTAAACTCTCCGAGTCTGCGCCGAGAAGCTTTGTCTTTTCGGCGCAGACTGTTTGTGCTTGCTTATTTACTGCGGTTGGCGCTGCGATTTTATCGCTTTTTGCGTCAAACTCTATTGAAACGGTGTCGCTTATATGCTATATTACTCACCGTAAAGGCTTTGTGAGGTGAAAATTATGAAGATAGATTGGTACAAGGCGGCGTCCGCTCTGCAGCTGATAATAGGCGCGGCGGCGATAATTTCGTTCTTCGTTTTGGCTTTCGGCGGGGAAAACATAAAGCCCTGGATAATAACCGTTATTCTGGCCGTCGTTCTTACAGTGTCGGGAATAATAGGCTTAGTAAAGGGAAGCCCTTATAACCGCGGTTGAGACCAAATATAAACTCAAAAAATCAAACTCCGTCGCAGAAGATAAATTTTTTGCGGCGGAGTCAATTTTTTATGTAGACAATGAGAAAAATAAAAGTTATAATGAAGTCGGATTAAAGCACGGCAAAAATAACAGAAAAGGGGTATTTTATGAAAATAACTTTTATGGGTGCCGGCAGTACGGTGTTCGCCAAAAACGTTCTCGGCGATATCATGCTCACTCCGGCTCTGCGCGAATGCGACATTGCGCTCTATGATATCGATCCCGTCAGGCTCGAGGAGTCGTATCTTATGGTGACGGCGCTCAACAGAAATATTAACGGGAACCGCGCAACGGTAAAAAAGTATCTCGACGTTGACGAGCGAAAGGACGCGCTTCGCGGAGCCGATTTCGTCGTAAACGCAATTCAGGTCGGCTTCTATGACCCGTGTACGATAATCGACTTTGAAGTGCCGAAAAAGTACGGACTGCGCCAGACCATTGCGGATTCAAACGGTATCGGCGGAATATTCAGAGCGCTGCGTACCATTCCCGTTCTCAAGGATTTCACCGACGATATGCAGGAAGTTTGCCCGAACGCGTATTTTCTCAACTACACTAATCCCATGGCTCAGCTTGCGGGCTGGCTCGGCAGATATTCCGGCATAAAATCGGTCGGACTCTGCCACTCCGTACAGGGCTGCTCGCGCGGACTGCTCAAAAGACTTGATATCGAATACAGTAAACCCATCCGCGAGCGCATAGCGGGAATAAACCACATGGGCTGGCTGCTGGAGATTGAGGATGCCGACGGCACCGACCTCTATCCCGAGATAAGAAAGAGAGCCGCAGAAGTGCTCGAAAGCGGCGTCACCGACCACGATGACCTTGTGAGATTCGAGTATATAAGGCGCTTCGGCTATTACTGCACCGAATCGAGCGAACATAATGCCGAATATAACAACTTCTTCATCAAGGCGAAATACCCGGAGCTCATCGAGAGATATAATATTCCGCTTGACGAATATCCGAGACGCTGCATCGAGCAGATAGAGAACTGGAAAAAAGAGAAGGACAATTATATTCACGACAACGTGTCGCACGGGCGCACGGGTGAATATGCCTCTTACATAATGGAGGCCATTGTCACCGACGTTCCGTATAAGATAGGCGGAAATGTTATAAACAGGGGAATCATTCCGAATCTTCCGGATGAGGCGTGTGTTGAGGTCGCTTGCCTTGTGAACAAGTACGGGATTCAGCCCTGCCGTCAGGAGCCGCTGCCGCTTCAGCTCGCCGCGATGAACAATCTGATGATAAACGTTCATCTTCTTACTATCGAGGCCGCCGTAACGCATAAAAAGGATCATATCTATCAGGCTGCCATGCTCGACCCGCACACATCCTCCGAGCTGTCCATAGATGAGATAGTTCATCTGTGCGATGACCTTATCGAAGCCCACGGCGATTATCTGCCGAAATATTTCTGATAAAAATCAGCAAAGGAGCCGTCATTTTTGGCGGCTCCTTTTTTGTCAGCTTAGCTTTTCGGTTATTATATCAATTATATCTTCGTTGCCGTATGGCGGGAGCAGAGCGGGGGTTACAGTCAAATTGCCGAGTGTTCCGCTGCATTCAACAGACAGCGCAAGCGGCAGAGAGACGTTGCCTTTTTCGTCAGCCGACTGAACGGCGCTAAACTCAAAGCTGCCCTCGGGAACTGTACCGCCGAAAGATATAACCGCCTTGATTTTTGAAAAATCAACAGCTCGTGAATCGACGGCGCCGAACGAAACCGCCTTCTCGCGGTTTATACCGACGGAGAATCTGTCGCCGAAAACCTTCTCAAACTTCTTGTAATTATCTTTGTCTATACCGCGCTCGAGATTGCCGAGATTTATGAGCGCGCAGCCGAGCTTTTTACTAAGCCTTGCGGCCTTCTGAAGCTCCGCGTCGGTCATGCTTTCGCACACAGTAACGGCGATTTCGGCGGGGGAGAAGCGGCTTATCCTGTCCGCCGTAACTTCTGCGGCGCGTTCAAGAGAAACGGCTTTGCCGTCCGCCCTGCAGACCTTCAGCCTGTCTGCGTTGCAGCGCTCGACAAGACCGAACTTGCCGTAGGTGCAGATAACATCACCGTTTGCGGGTTCGCAGCGCGTAACGGTGTTTCCGACAGTAAAAACGTTTATCGCGCACGCGGCGGCGCAACCGGTGCAGTAGGTCGCCGTACACTTTTCGCGCAGGGGAACATCCTTTTTAAGCGGCACTTTTTCAACGAGTGCGCCCGTCGGGCAGAGCGACACGCACTGTCCGCATGAAATGCACTGCGAGTCTCCGAGCGATTTATAGAACTCGGGCGAGACGACCGTTGCAAACCCTCTTCCCGCAAGACCTATTGCGCCGATATCCATAACCTGCGAGCACACGCGCACGCAGAGTCCGCAGAGAATGCACTTGCCTGAGTCGCGCAGGATATATTTGTGCTCCTCGTCCTTTTTTGCAGGCGATTTCTCGCCGACGAAGCGGGAAAAATCCGCATCGTATTTGTTTGCGTAGCTAACTAACTTGCATCTGTAATAGTCAAGGCAGCCGCATTCAAGACAGCGTGATGCCTCGCGGCGAGCCTGTTCGTCCGTAAAGCCGAGCGCCACCTCGTCAAAACTGTGCTTCCTTTTGTCAGGCGGGAGCACACGCATTTTTTCGCGGGCAATATGCTCTCTGTCCGCAAGGTCATCCGCCGTTATTTCGCGCTCTACGAGTATCGGCTTTTTGTAGCCTATTATATTTCCGCGAAGATAGCTGTCAACGACCGAGGCGCTCTTTTGCGCTTCGCCTATGGCGGCTATTGCTATGTCCGCGCCCTTGTTTGTCGCGTCGCCTATCGCAAAAACGCCCTCTATATTTGTCCTGAACGTGCTCTCGTCCGCACTTATAGTACCGCGATTTGTCGCGTCAAGCGCCTCAAAACCGCTGAGCTCCGGCTTTTGACCGATAGCCATTATTACGCTGTCAACTTCGAGCGTCTCGAACTTTCCCTCTATCGCAACGGGCTTTCTTCTGCCGCTCGCGTCGGGTTCGCCGAGCTCCATTATTTGAAGCTTTATTCCGCAGACCTTGCCGTCCCGTGTCAGAATTTTATCGGGATTTGTAAGGAACTTAAACTCTACGCCCTCCTCCTGCGCCTCGTCGATTTCGAGCGCATCGGCGGGCATCTCCTCACGAGTGCGGCGGTAGATGATATAAACCTTTTCCGCGCCGAGACGGACTGCCGTGCGGCAGGCGTCCATTGCGGTGTTGCCTCCGCCGCAGACCGCGACACTTTTTCCGATATCGGCGGGGGAGCCGAGTATCACCGAGCGCAGAAAATCTATTCCGCCGAACACGCCCTGCGCATTCTCGCCGTCAACGCGCATTTTCGTGCTTGACCATGCGCCCGGGGCGGCTATAACCGCATCGTATTCGTTTTTCAGCTCATCGAGAGTGATATCTCTGCCGATTTTTATGTTGTTTTTAAACTCGATCCCGAGCTTTTCTACAAGCTTCAGTTCTTTGTCGAGTACTTCCTTTGGCAGTCTGTACTGCGGTATTCCGTAGCGAAGCATTCCGCCCATCTCGGGCATCATATCAAAGACGGTGACGCTGTGACCCTTTATCGCAAGGTAATATGCCGCCGATATTCCGCCCGGTCCGCCGCCTATAACGGCTATTCTTTTGCCCGTAGACTCGGCGACTTCCGGTACAAATATGTTTCCGCTCTCAAGATCGCGGTCTGCGGCATACGCCTTGAGCGCGGCTATTGATATCGGCTCTTCAACGAGTCCGCGCCTGCACTTTTTCTCGCACGGATGCGGACACACTCTGCCTATGGAAGCGGGCAGAGGAATTTTACCCTTTATTACGGACAGCGCCTCGGCGTTTTCTCCGTTGGCGATGAGCCCGACATATCCCTGGCAGTCCGTGCCCGCGGGGCAGGCGAGAGAGCATGGAGCTTTGCAGTCTCCGGTGTGATCCGAAAGCAGCATTTCGAGCGAGAATCTTCTCGCTCTGTTTATTCTGTCGGATTCCGTTATTATTTCCATTCCGTCGGCGGCCGCGATAGCGCATGAGCGAATCAGCTTGGGGTTGCCCTTGCACTCCACAACACACATACCGCACGCACCGTACGGCTTTACCCGCTCGTCGTGGCAGAGAGTCGGAATGTCAGCTCCCGCCTTTCTCGCGGCTTCAAGCACGGTCGAGCCCTTTTCTGTTTTAACGGCTTTTCCGTCAATCTTCAGGGTAATATACTCTTTCATCGTCACACCTCCTCACTTCACGAATATAGCGTCAAAGCGGCAAACGGCTTTGCAGCTGCCGCACTTTATGCACTTTTCGCCGTCTATTATATGCGGCTTCTTAACCTCGCCGGATATTGCACCAACGGGGCATTTTTTGCCGCACAGCGTACAGCCGCGGCATTTGTCCGCGTCTATATGATAGCTTATAAGCTCGGGGCATTCGCCGGCGGGGCAGCGGTGTTCCTTTATGTGCGCCTCATATTCTTCGCGAAAATATCTGAGCGTAGTTAATACGGGATTCGGAGCCGTCTGACCGAGTCCGCAGAGCGAGCCGTCCTTTATCTGAGCGCAAAGCTCTTCGAGCAGCTCGATATCTCCGTCTTTGCCCCTGCCGCTGCATATGCGCTCGAGAATTTCTCTGAGCCTCAGAGTGCCTATGCGGCAGGGGACGCACTTTCCGCAGGATTCGTTTGTTGTGAAGTCAAGGAAGAATTTTGCCATTCGCACCATGCAAGTACCCTCGTCCATGACAACCATTCCGCCCGAGCCCATTATAGCGCCCGTTGCGGAAAGCGCTTTGTAGTCTATAACCGTGTCCGCCAGCTCTGCGGGAATACAGCCGCCCGACGGGCCGCCCAGCTGAACGCCCTTGAACTCTTTATCGCCGCGTATTCCGCCGCCGATGTCGAAAATAACGTCTCTGAGCGTCTTGCCCATCGGTATTTCGACGAGTCCGCCGTGTCTTATTTTTCCTGTCAGCGCAAAGACCTTGGTGCCCTTGCTGGTTTGAGTGCCGATAGAGGCGAACGCTTCTCCGCCGTTATTTATAATCCACGTCACATTTGCAAATGTTTCGACATTGTTTATGTTTGAGGGCTTTCCCATATATCCGGACTGCGCCGGGAAGGGCGGCTTGAGGCGCGGCATTCCGCGATGACCCTCGAGGGATTCTATGAGAGCCGTCTCCTCTCCGCAGACAAACGCACCCGCTCCCGCCTTGATACGGAATTTGCACGAGAAGCCGGAGGAGAGAATATCCTCTCCGATATAGCCTTTTCTTTCGGCCTGTTCTATCGCGTTTTGAAGTCTCTTTATGGCTAACGGATACTCGGCGCGGACATAGACTATCGCCTCTTTTGCACCTATGGCGTAGGATGCTATAAGCATACCCTCAATAAGCGCGTGCGGATCGCTTTCGATTACCGCTCTGTCCATAAATGCGCCGGGGTCGCCCTCGTCGGCGTTGCAGATGAGATATTTTTCCTCGCCCTCGCTCTGCCTTGCGGCATTCCATTTAAACCAAGTCGGAAAGCCCGCGCCGCCGCGTCCCGCAAGACCGGATATCTTTATCTCTTCGATGACCTGTTCGGGCGTCATCGTTTTCAGTGCCTTTGAAAGCGCTGTGTAACCGCCGTGCTTTTCGTAATCGTCTATGCTCTCGGGCTCGGTAATTCCGCATCCGCGAAGAGCTATGCGAGTCTGCTTTTCGAGGAATTCCCTGTCGCTGTCCGAAATAGTGAGAGCGCTTATCTTCGACATATCGCCGCTTTCGGCGAACGCTGCAATATTATCAACCTCCTCGGGCTTTACCTTCACGAGCCTTGCCGCGAGCGTCTCACCGTCATAGATATCAACTATTGGCTCAAGGAAGCACATCCCGATGCAGCCGACCGCGTGAACCGTATAATTTCCGCTGTTCTTTTCGTCAAGCAGCTTGTGTATCTTTCCGGCTCCCGCCGAGATGCCGCAGCTGCCTTCTCCTATTTTTATCTTATACAAACGGCATTTGCCTCCTTTGTCTTTTCGGCTATTATTTCCTTGACCTTATGCGGGGTCAGGCTTCCGTAAGTTTCGGAGTTTATCATCATAACGGGGGAGAGAGAGCAGCAGCCGAGACAGGCGACGGTTTTCAGCGTAAAAAGTCCGTCCTCCGTAGTTTCGCCGTCACGGATGCCGAGCGCTTCATATACGGCCTTTCCTATCATCTCCGAGCCGTTGACATGGCACGCGGTGCCCTGACAGAGCATAATAAAATATCTGCCGACGGGCTTAAAGCGAAACTGCGCATAGAATGTCGCCACGCCGAATACCGTTGCCGGAGCGATGCCGAGCTCTATTGCAGCATGGCAGATAGCATCCTCGGGCAGATAGCCGTAAATATCCTGGATTTCCTGCAAGACCGTTATCAGTGAGCCAGCCGTATTCTTGTATTTTTTTAAAACAGGTTCGATAAGGCCGAGATCGCTTGCTTTTGCCGAGTTTACCATATCTTCTCCTCCGGTTACTTGGATTTGTTCAATTATACGCCTTCGGTGACGGCTTTTCAATATCGTGCGGGCACTTATTGATATGTAAAATAATTGGTGAATATTTTGTATATTCTGTGTGTTGAAAAAAGTTATGATATGTTGTAGTATTGTATTGCGTAGGTTTATATCAGTGCAAAGAAAGGCAGATACGCAAATCCACATTTTATCTGATGTTGTCGGTTGAATACAGGCTCGTAATGTGATAAAATGTAGACATAAAGTACTATCCGCGCCAATCGGGCGCGCGGCGCAATTGCGCAAAAGGAGATTTGAGTGGTGAACAAGCTGGTTTCAATAATAATGCCGGCATATAACTGTGCGGATTACATAGTCGAGAGCATAAGATCCGTGCAGAATCAGACCTACCGCAACTGGGAACTCATTGTTGCCGACGACAAATCCACGGACGGTACGGTAGACATAGTGCGCATTATGGCAGAGGGTGACAACAGAATACGTCTGCTTGAAACCGACCGAAACCTCGGTCCCGCTGCGGCACGCAACAGAGCTATGGATGTGGCAAACGGCAACTATATTGCGTTTCTTGACAGTGACGATGTTTGGTATCCGGACAAGCTTCAAAAGCAGTTGAATTTTATGGAGGTTAACGGCTATAGCTTTACTTACACTGCATATGAAAAAATAAATGAGCTCGGAGAAAATATGGGCGTTGTTATTTCTGCACCCAAAAGCGTCGATTATTCTTCCATGCTTTACCGCGGAGATCCGATAGGTAATTTGACCGTTATCTTTGATGTTGACAAGCTGGGAAAGTTTCATGTTCCTTCTATAAAAAGGCGAAATGATTTTGCACTTTGGCTTAAAATGATGCATAACTGCGACCGAGCATACGGGCTAAATGAAGTTCTTGCCGGCTACCGTGTTCATGCTGGCTCCATCTCGTCTGCAAAAAGACGCGATTTGATGAAATATCATTGGGAGCTTTATCGCAACATCGAAGAGCTCTCGCTCGTAAAATCGTCAGCCGCTATTGTGACTCTCGTCTTATTTAAGCTTGCCAGACTGACGAACGAAATGGCGCAGGAATCCAAAAACAACCGAAGAGTCGTAAGGGCGGAAAAGGCAGAAAAAAGTACCGGCGACAACAATCTCAAAAGTATGATAGAAAACATAAACGAGAAGACGAGGATAGATTTCAGTCGCACGGCAGAGGCTGATTTAGCTGTTGCAAACGGAGTCTATAATAAAAACGAAAGCAACAGCGACGACATGAGATACGCCGAAAAATAATTAAGCTAAAAATAAAATGTTATAATCAATCACCTGTTACAGTATCTGCAAAAGGTGATTGATTATTTTTTCTTTAAAATATAAGTGTAAAGCCTTCTTATCTGTAGGGTTCACGCTTTTGAATTCGCGTTTTGAACAAACGAAAGCAAGATTTTTTGGCTGTTTTGACAAGAGATATTTACTTGCCATTATTTTGCCTTTTGTTTATAATGACAATTGATACAGGGGAGCAGACAGCTGGTTTGTCTGAAAAACAGCATTTAAAATTTCGGAGGAAACGATATGTCGCTTTTACAAAACATAATCGAAAACAACTTGATGAGCGTATTTTATTCTCTGTTTGTAACGCTCAGACGCCCGAGAGAGGCAACAAACCGCGAGGTCGATATGTCGAAATTCGAGCTCACGTTCGAGGACGATTTTTCGTCCGACGAGCTCGACCGCACAAAATGGCGCTCTCATCACGTCGGAATGAGGCGCGGAGGCTATTGGGCGCCCGAGCAGAGCTTTATAGAGGACGGTATGCTCCACATCAGAACAGAGTACCGCAGCGACGGCCCCAACGGTGCGGGCTGGTACTCCGACGGCATTTGCACAAGCGGACTTTTCGAACAGACCTACGGCTATTTTGAATGCAGATGCAAGCTGCCCGCGGCACAGGGGCTTTGGTCGGCCTTTTGGTTGACCCGCTCGGGGCTTGCAAGCGGCAAACCCGGAACCGAGGGAACGGAAATCGATGTCTTTGAGTCTCCGATGTACAACAGAAAGGGCGACAACGAATTAATAACCTCGAACCTGCACTATAACGGCTACGGCGCCGCTCACCGATTCCATAATGTCGGTTTCTTCAAAGTCAAAAATCCGTATGAGGAGTTCAACACATACGGACTTGAATGGAATGAAAAGGAATATATTTTCTATATCAACGGCCGCGAAACGGCGCGTTCTTCATTCGGAGGGGTGTCGAGAAAGGACGAATATATGCTTCTTTCCGTTGAAGTGGACGGAGTAAAGGGTAAGCCTGCCGGCGGATGGTCGGGCATTATCACAAAAAACAAAGAGAACGCTATGCCGTCGGGTTTTGTGATAGATTATGTAAGAGCTTACCGGTATAAATAAAATACTTTTCAGCGAAAGAGCCGGGCCTGCGGACTGTCAACCACATCCGCAGAGCACCGGCTCTGTCATAAGGCAGCAGATGCTGAAATGCGCTGCTTGAAAGACGTTAAACGATAGTTTTTCACCTGAGAGCGCCCGAAATAATATCAGCTTCGGCTGCCGTTATAATTATGTGTATCCTGCGGCTTAAAATACATAGTGGCCGCAGGATATTTTTGCTATTTGCCCGACACTGTAACTCCGTCGAACTCAGCCCACGGCATAAACGAAAGACCGTCGGTAGTCTGCTCTTTTGAAACAGCGACGATATTGTTAAGCATATCGATAATGTTGCCGCTTATCATCGTCTCACTGACCGCCGACACAACCTTTCCGTTTTCTATAAGAAAACTGTTCTTCGCGACTCCGGAAAAATCGCCGTTTGAGGACGGTTGACCGCCCGAAAAGCGGTTGACTATAAGCCCTCTGTCTATTCCCGATATCATCTCCTCGAGCGCCTTGTCACCCGGGAGAACCTCAAGATTGTTTCCGCTGTTCAGCGAACGCGGGAAGCCGGTCTTGTTCGCTCCGTACTGCGAAAGAATAAAGGTCTTGAGAACTCCGTCAATAATAATATCCATATCCTCTACGGGATAACCGTCCGAGGTAAAGCGCTGACCGACAACCGTTCTGCCGTCGAGCGGGACGCTTCTGAGATTCAGCTTTTCGCTCGCCACTTTCGTATTCAGCGCGTCTTTCCAAGGAGATGTGCCGTCGATGAGCACGCCGGACGATGCAAAATTTTCAAGCGCCGTCTGCAAAAGCTCGTTGAAGCAGTCGGGGGAATATATAACTCTGCCGACAAATTTTTCGCTCGGCGAGACGGTGTCAAGCTGCTTTTCGCTCTCCGCAAGAAGCTGCCTTTGCATACCCGCGTCCATAAACGGCTTATCGAGGCTGTCCAGCGCGCAGAAATAGCCGTTAAACGATGAAGCTTTTTCGCCCTCATGCGCGGAGAACATCGTGTTGAACGAGTATTCGCCGTGCTCGTATTTGAGACTTGTTCCGTTGGTGTTCATATAGAGCTTTTCGCTGTGCTCATAGTCGGATATGAGCTGCTCAAGTATGATTTTCGGATATTCCGCCGCTGTCTGGCTCATAAATTCTTCTATCCTGTCAAACAGCTTGTCAAGCTCCGGCTCAAAAACTCCGGTCTTGTATTCCGCTTTCGCTGTGAAGGGCGCTATCTGCTCCGCTTCGTCGGGAACGGAGGACTGAGCGGCGGAAATGCACTGAGCCGCAGCCTCGTCAATGGCTTCTTTGGTCGCCTGATTTATGCTCGTGACACCCTTTTTGCCGTCTTTTATTGCTTTCATCGAGATGCTCGTGTTGAATGTGGAGCGCATCAGGCTGAATTTTCCGCCGTCCACATTAAGCTCATCCTTTTTGCTTTTGGATACAATGCACTGCGCCGCGTCCGCTCCGGACTTTTTAAGTGCTTCGAGCGTGTATTCGGCTATCTCATATATATCAGTCATATCTCAGTCTCCTCCCTCAGCGTCCGCCGATATTAACCTTGCACTTGACGGCAGGGCCGCCCATGCCCACGGGCATCGGCTGCTTTTTGCCGCACATTCCCGAGCAGGTCCAAACCATATCGTCGGAGAGCATATCGACGGTTTTGAGCATATCAAACGCTATGCCGGATATAGTGGTGTCTCTTATGGCTCTGCCGAGCTTGCCGTGTTTTATCTCATATCCCATGCAGACTCCGAACATGAATTCACCCGTGGTGTCCGCCTGACCGTTGTTTGTCTCGGTGAGAAAATATCCGTCGTCTATCGAGGCAATCATATCCTCAAGCTTGTCTTTGCCGGGGAGGATAGCGGTGTTTCTCATTCTGATAAGCGGCTCGTCGGAGAACGCATACGCCCTTGCGTTGCCCTGCGGCTTGACGCCAAAATGCTCAGCACTCTCGCGGCTGTTCATATAGCCCCTCAATATGCCGTCCTTTATGAGAACAGCATCCTCGGCGGGCGTGCCCTCGTCATCGACGAGAACCGGCAGGGGAGCGGACGACCCGTCGGGCAGGGTGTGAGCGAAGTCCACCATGGTTATAAGCTCGCTTGCGACCTGCTTGTTCATGCAGTGCGCCGCAACGGAGCCGCCGAGCACAAGATCCGCTTCAACCGTGTGACCCACTGCCTCATGGGCGAGTATGCCCGCAAGGTTCGGGTGCATAACAACATCTCTGTAGCCCGCGTCGGCGTATACACCCTCGGCTTTTTTCATCAGGCTCTCATAGAGAAGATCTATTCCGCCGAAAAGTTCATCGGGGGAGGAGAAAACCTCAGTAAAGAAGCCGCGCCCGCCGAAGACCTTATACAGCTCGACATTTGTGCCGTCCTTTGCCTGTGCGGTCAGAAAAACATAGACAAAGCTTCTGGGCACGAGCGAATATGAATCAAAGCCGTCGTTGACACAGAGCCTTTTCTCCATGGAATCCGACCTGATGCTTACCGAACGGCTGACAAGGTTGGGGTATTTCTTTGCAATATACTCGTCCGTCTCTTTTGCAAATTCGATGTATATTTTCTGCTCGCAGTCGTTAATCTCGCCGTTCATCGTCTTTATCCCGGCGGGAATGGGCGTTAATATCTTAGAACCGCTGCCGACTCTCGAGCTTAGAAATACGGCGTTGTCGCTCGCGGCCTTGAGCACGCTCTTTATGCTCTCCTCCGAATATTCCGCGCTTGAAGCGAAGCCGTAAACTCCGTTTTTATAAACTCTTGCGTTGACGCCGCTCTTCTCGGCGCGCGTGTTGCCTACGAGATTTCCGCCGAGCATGGAAACCCCGCGCGAGGCGTTCCTTTGCGCGCGCAATTCGGTATGATCGCCGAGCAGTACCCTGTGCGGCGAAAGAATATCTTTTATCATATGCTTCTCCTTTAAAAAAGAATGTTTTGCTCTCATCCTATAGTATATCACTATTATCGGATTTTTCAACTTCACACAAAAAAGAAAAGCGAAAAGACGGACGTTTTAATTGACTTTAACGGCTTGAAAATGTTATCATTTTAGCGTAAATTTATTGTGCGGAGGAAGTGCTTTGGGAAAGTTTGAAAAAGTGCTCATTGCGAGTGATTTTGACGGCACGCTCAAGAATGACGACGGAATAATAACGGCCGATGTCCGCTCTGCAATAGCGTATTTTATCTCTGAGGGCGGGTATTTTACCGTCTGCACCGGCAGAACATATCAGGGCTTTCATCTCTATGACCCGTCGTATATAAACGCGCCCGTGCTGCTTACAAACGGCTCTATGGCGTATGACTACGAAAAGAACGAGCCCGTGTTCGTAAACGGGATAGAGGCTGAGCAGGGTATCCCGTTTGTCAGGGCGATAATGGAAAGGTTCCCGGAGGTTTCGATAGAGATGTATCCGTTTGACAGCACCTACGCAATACATCTTGACGACACCTCGCACCGCCATTTCACAAGCCAGGGTATACCGTATGAGGTTGTAAACGACCCGTCCGAAACTAAATTCCCGTGGGCGAAGGCGATGTTTGCGGCGGAGGGAATATCGCAGGAGGTTCAGACCTTTATGCGCGAAAATTTTGATGACCCCGCATTCCTGCCGACTAACGGCGGATATATCGAGGTTATGAAAAAAGGCTCCGACAAGGGTACGGGACTGATCTGTCTCGCAGACGCTCTCGGCGTGCCGCACGACAGAACCTTTGCAGTCGGCGACGGCTATAACGATATCGAGATGCTCGTTGCGGCAAAATCAGGTTTTGTTCCCGAAAACGGCTCGCCGGAAGCACTCGAGCACGCTGATTATATTGTGCGCTCAAACAATGACGGCGCGGTGGCAAATGTGATAGAGATACTGAGTAATATTTTCTGAAAAGCTGTTTATTTTTGCTGATTATCTTGAAGTATTGTTGATAAAGTATTATAATAACATCCGACATAATGTCCCGGTGTGTTGTAAAAAAAATATCCCCACGGAGGAAACGGATATGGAGATAAAACAGACGAATTTTGCAATAATCGGTCTCGGAGGGCGCGGCCGTGGAAATCTCGGCGAGCTTCTCACAATAGACGGAGTGAAAGTCGTCGCTGTCTGCGATAAGTACGAGGACAGGGCGCAGCTTGGAGCGGAGATAGTCAAAGAGAAAACAGGCGAGGAGCCGGATGTTTATCTCGACTATAAAGAGCTGCTCAAGCGCGACGATATCAAGGCCGTTATGGTCGCGACAACCTGGATAACCCATTCGCGCATAGCGGTAGACTGCATGAGAGCGGGTAAGCACGTCGGCGTTGAGGTAGGCGGAGCGGCATCTATCGAGGAATGCTGGCAGCTCGTCAGAACCTCCGAGGAGACCGGAAAGTTCTGTATGCTCCTCGAAAACTGCTGCTATGACCGCAATGAAATGGCTCTTCTGCGCATGATGCGCGAGGGTATTTTCGGCGAAATCGTGCATATGCAGGGCGGATATCAACACGACCTCAGAGAGGAGATAGGCTTGGGGCGCGAGGATCGTCACGGCAGAATACATAATTTCAAAAACCGCAACGGTGAGCTCTATCCCACTCACCAGCTGGGTCCCATAGCCAAAGCGCTGCACATCAACCGCGGAAACAGATTCTTAACGCTCACTTCGATGTCGAGCAATGCGCGCGGACTCAACACCTGGCTCAAAAATACGCAGGGCGAGGACTATGACCTTGCGGATTACAAATTCAATCAGGGCGATATAGTGACCACCATGATAAAATGCGCCCACGGCGAGACGATAACGCTCGTGCACAACTGCACGCTCCCGCGTCCGTACTCCCGTAATTACAATATTCACGGCACTCGTGCCGTCTATAACGAGGACGCAAAAGGAATATATATCGACGGCGTAACAAAGCACGAGGAAGGCGACTGGATGCACAGCTGGGAGCCCTTCGAGAAGTATCTTGAGAAGTACGAACACCCGCTTTGGAAAAAGTATGCCGACGAGAGCGAGAAGCACGGTCACGGCGGCATGGATTACCTTGTTTTCTCCGCTTTTGTCGAGAGCGCCATGTATGACCTTGAGCCTCCGATAGATGTTTATGATACGGCGGCGTGGATGGCGATAACCTGTCTTTCGGAGCAGTCGATAGCTTTGGGCAGTATGCCCGTCGCGGTGCCGGATTTCACAAACGGTATGTGGATAGACAGAGAGCCGACAAGGCGCAGCAGATATAATGCGGAGGAGATCTGCGAAGAATTTTTCAGTGATGAGGAGAAGGGTCAATGAGCTTTTATATCGGTGTTGACGGAGGCGGAACAAAGACGGCATTCTCTCTTTTCGATGAGGAAAAGAATACGGTCAAAACAGTTTACGGTTCGGGAAGCAACCATGAGAACCTTGAGGGCTCGTTCGACGAGGCGAGCGACGTTATCTGGAACGGCATAACCGAGCTTGTCGGTGAAGCGGGGATATCCCTTGACGATGTTGCTTTCTCTCTCATGGGCGTTGCCGGTATCGATCATAAGTATCAGCATGACATTATGTGCGAGAAGCTTTCGGAAAAGGGGCTTCGCAATTTTGCAATTTATAACGACGGCTTCATCGTCGTTCAGGCGGGCTCCGAGAGCGGCGCGGCAATAGGCTATAACTGCGGAACGGGCACCTGCTGCAACGCGATAGACTCAAGGGGCAATATGCTCCAAATCGGCGGACTCAGCGAGTGTACGGGCGATATGGGCAACGGCAGCTGGATAGCGCAGACTGCGTTCAGGCTCATATATGACGAGGTCTATCTCGGGCTCGAGCCCACGCTTATCACAAAGCTGTATTATGAGGCTTTTAATATCGCCTCGCGCGAGGAGTTTGTCGGATCCGTCGCAAAGCTTGAGTCGGAGGAGGCTCCGCTCTATATCAAAACTCTCATCGGCGCGTTCTTCAAGGCGGCGGCTATGGGCGACGCACCCGCGCTCGCCAAGACCGACGAGATGGCAAAGCGCGGAGCGCAGTTCATCGCGGCTCTTGCCAATCAGATGGAGTTTGACGGCGACGAGATAGAAGTCGTTCTCTCGGGCTCCATGCACACAAAGCTTCCCAACGATATTTATATCGCGAAGCTTCACGACTATGCGCAGCAGATGAGCGGAAGAAAGCTTCGGTTCATAAAACTCGACAAGGAGCCTGTTATCGGCTGTATAAACTGGATATTCAGGCAGTATAAATAAGATTTTACATAAAAAGGGAGTAATACATATGAAAGAAATCACGGTAGCAGTCATCGGTTCGGGCAGCACATATTGCCCCGAGCTTGTGGACGGCTTCATAAAGGCTCAGTCCTCGCTCAAGCTCAAGAAGATATCCTTTATGGATGTCGACGAGCGCAAAAGGACAATAGTCGGCAACCTTTGCCTGAGAATGCTCAAAAAGGCCGGTATTGAATGCGAAACGCTTCTCACCGACAATCTTGACGAGGCTCTTCAGGGTGCTGATTTTGTCGTCACGCAGATAAGAGTCGGTATGCTTCATGCCCGCTATCTCGACGAGACCATACCGCTCAAGTATGACCTCATCGGTCAGGAGACCACCGGCATGGGCGGCTTCTTCAAAGCTCTGCGCACCATTCCGGTCATGCAGCATATCTGTGACCGCATTGAGGCGATTTGCCCCGACGCCTGGCTTATAAACTTCACAAATCCCTCCGGTATAATTACCGAGTTTGTGCTCAACCACACCAACGTCAAGTGCATGGGTCTTTGCAATGTCCCGATAAATATGATAGACGACACAAAAGAGGCTATGGGTGACGACTGCGACATAACATATGTCGGTCTTAATCATCTGAGCTGGATAACCTCCGTTAAAAAGGACGGCAAGGAGCTCATTGACGATATGCTCGCGCAGGGCTTTTCAACGAAGGTTATGGCCAATATAAAGGACGACGGCTTCTCCCTTGACTGCCTCAACGCAGTGCGCGGAATCCCCTCGTCTTATCTCCAGTATTACTATTGCAGAGACGCGAAGCTCAAGCATCAGAAAGAGGATGAGAAGTGCCGCGCCCGCGTCTGCATGGAGATAGAGGAGGAGCTGCTCGAGATGTATTCCGACGAGACGCTTGTCACAAAGCCCGATCTCCTCGATCAGCGCGGCGGTCACAAGTATTCTCTCGCGGCGGTTTCTCTTATCGACTCAATAGCCAATGACAAACGCGACGTTCAGATAGTAAATATCAAGAATAACGGCACCGTCGATTTCATGGACGATGACGATATCCTCGAAATAGCCGCCGTTATCGGCCAGGACGGCGCAGAGCCCGTGGCTATCGACAAGATTGAAAATAAGCACATAATCGGTCTTATGCGCGTTGTAAAGGCATATGAAAAGTACACCGTTGAAGCCGCAACGACCGGCTCTGAGGCAGCCGCAATCAACGCGCTGCTTGTCCATCCGCTCGTCGGCGACTGGGAAAGGGCACACAAATGCTTCGAGGAGATGAAGTGGGCTCACAAGGCCTATCTTCCGGAGTTTTTCCCCAACGACGTCGTCATCAAGTGCTGAAAATTATATATTTATTCTTATCCCGTCAAATTTTTCGGCGGGATTTTTTCATATGCCGCGGGATTGAGTTTTGAAGTTTTAAAACGTATATAATTTTGCGAATGTATATAATAATGATATACAAAAAATAAAATTTTGTTTTGCGGGATTTCTTGTAATTTTGAAGTAATATTTAAAAGGTTACAGTTTTGTTATTATATGTAACCGTTTCTTTACTATATTGTAAACCGTAATTAATTGTGTTATACTTTATCTTGTGATAATATATTTACAGTGGTTTTTTGCCAAAAACAGTCGGAGGAAAATATTTTGTACACCGCAGCTTTAAATCGGAAAAATAATAAAAAATTGAAATTTATGTTAGCTGCCGCCATAGTAGCAGCTATGTTTGCGCTGTTTTTAATTTTCAATATGTTCAGCGGATATGCGGCGGACGATTATCTGTATTTCTTTAAATATGCCGGTCACAATCTTAAAGGCGTTCCGCAGAGACTGACCGGAATAGGGGACATCATCGCGGGAATGAAGGTGCATTATAATGTGTGTAACGGTCGTATTCCGGCGCACTTTATGCTTCAGCTTTTCACGCTCTTCGGCAAAAATGTCTTCAACGTGTGCAATTCTTTGATGTTTGTTTTTCTCGGACTGCTGATATACCGCCATGCAAATATAAAGGGTGGTCTAAATATCCCGCTGCTGATTTTTGTGTTTGCTTTTGAGTGGCTCGGAACACATTTGCCCGCCACTGTCTATCTTTGGTTCAGCGGCGCCTTCAATTACCTTTGGACAACAACTTTCATTTTAGCCTTTATGCTTATCTACAGAGATTATGCGATTTACGGCGAGCGTCCGGGCAGAAAAAACGAAACGGTGCTCTGCGCACTTGCGCTCATGGGCGGTATCCTTGCCGGTTGGAGCAACGAGAATGTCGGCTGTGCAGTCATCCTTGCAATCGTACTGTTTTTAGTATATTACAAATCAAAAAAACTCAGCATATGCCCGCACCATATTTTCGGTCTTGTCGGCAGCATAGCCGGATATCTGATACTCATGCTCGCCCCCGGCAACAGGGTAAGACTTGACAATACAAAATATGAGCGCGTATTCGGAAAACATATTTTATGGTCGCTTTCTCAGTTGGCTGTGAATATGGTTCGCGTAACCGTCCTGCTCGTCATTGTTGCGATAGCGGTCTTTATTTTCAGCCGCGTCAGGAAGATAAAAATAAATTGGCTGCTTCCCGGCATATATTTTGCTTCCGGGGCTGCATCCGCGTGCATTCTTATACTGTCTCCGGAAGCGCCTTCGCGCGCGTTCTTCGGAGCAAATATGCTTGTTGCTTGCTCGGCGTTCATGCTTCTTTCTCAGGTGCTGAAAAAGAAAAAGTCGGGCTCGACAAAAAATATGCGCCGCACGGCAGCCGTCTTGGCTGTTCTTGTTGCCATGATTTTTGCCGGCGCCTATATGTCCGAGTATTATTCCCTGAAATATGACAGCCTCAATTATCAGGAGGTCGAGCAGGATATTCGTGAGCAAAAATCAGCGGGACGCAAAAATATAGTTATCAAGCAGTGCAGCCCCAAGAAGTGTTTTTGGGCGCTCCAGAAAAACGAATTCAGCATAACAAGCGCAAAAAACAACAACAAGTGGTTTTATTCATGGGTTGCGGAATATTACGGCGTTGACAGCATTACTGTTGAGACGAGGCCGCATTGGAATGCCCAAACAAAAAAGATGGAATATCACTGATCTACAGAAAGAGAGAATTATGAATTTACACGCAAAGAAGAAATCAAAGACAGTTTCAAAGATGATATCGACAGCGCTACTTATAATAGCGGCGGCAGCAATTTCGGCTGTTTTTATATTTTCTTTGATATACAGGACGCAGCTCACCAAGTTAGACAGCGGCAAAGGCGTTGAAAACAGTATATATTCGGAGCAGTTCAAGGGCAAAAAAATTATGGTTCTTGTTCCTCACGAGGATGATGATTTGCTGATATCCGGCCAGGTGCTGCCCGAAATATATAAAAAAGGCGCCGATGTCCGCGTTGTATTCGTCACCAACGGAGACAAATTTTTTACTGCGCGACAAAGACAGGATGAGGCGCGTGATTCGCTCAGAACACTCGGCATACCGAAGGATAAGCTGACATTCCTCGGTTATCCGGACGGCGGAACGATCTTCATAAACAAGAGCGGCAAGCCTGAAAAATCATTCAGCAGCGGCCTGGACCGTACAAATTCGGGAAAACACTTTGTTGATTATCATTTCGCCAAATACGGTACTCACGCCGAGTATACACGTCAAAATGTGCTCGGCGATATAAAGGATGTCATTCTTGACTACCGACCGGATTATATAATCGCCATTGATTTTGACGATCACAGAGACCATCGCGGAGTCAGCATGACTTTTGAAGAGGTTATGGGTGATATTTTAAAAGAAAAGCAGGATTACAGGCCGATAGTACTCAAAAGCTTCGGTTACTCCTCCGCGTGGAGAGCAAATCCGGATTTCTATCGGCTCAATATAAAAAGCGTCCATAAGCCCGCGAAGGACAGACTGAACGACCCGACATACGAGACGGATGTTCCGCAGTATAATTGGAACGACAGAATACGTCTGCCCGTGTATTCCAGCTCTGTTAGTCATTCTATTCTGAAATGCTCGGAATATAAAGCTCTGAGCAAGCATCTCACACAGTTTGCGTTTGTGCTTGCCGAGAGAATAATCAACGGCGATACGGTTTATTGGAATCGGCGCACAGACAGCGTGACTCACGGCGCGGACATTACGGTATCCTCAGGAAACGCAAAGCTCCTCAATGATTTTAAGCTCGTCTCAACCGACAAGACGCTTCCGAAAAAAACAAAATTTAACGGCTGTGTCTCTTCGTTTAAAAAAGACGACAACAATAAAACCGTTACGGTAAAATTCGGCAGTCCGAAAACACTTTCCTGCATTTCGCTCTATGATGATTACGACCTGAACAATAATATCCTCAGCGGAATTATAACATTCAGCGACGGCAGCACGGTCGAAGTTCCCTCCCTCAACAAAAACGGCAGCGAAACCCGTGTGACATTTACCCCCAAAGAGGGAATTACCTCATTCACCTTTAAGGTTACATCGTTTGAAGGAAGCTTGGCCGGCCTGTGCGAGATAGAGGCGTTTGAGAAAACAGATTACGATATGGGATTTTCCTTTGTCAAAATCAAGAATGCAGAGACGGATGATTATATGTATAATTATTTCGTCGAACCGTCTGCCTCGGAGCTCACATTGGGAATATCTTCCTCCGATTTCCAAACGGACTGTTCTTTGAAAATAGTTGACGGTAAAGATGTCAGCCTAAACGGAAATAAGCTTAAATTCGGCAAAGATTTTAAAAAGTGCACTGTCCGCGCCGAAGTAAAGGGCCATCCCGAAATATACGATCAGATAACTGTAACGCGCCTGTCGAAAAAGGAGCTGGACAAATATTACAATTTCCAAAAAATCGACAAGAAGCTGTATGAGCTAAATACGGAGTGGCTGAAGCTAAAAAATATAATCAAGAACGGTCAGTTAGACAGTTTCTTTATTGATTTGATAAAGAAACTTGAAAAGGAAATGGACGAAGAGGTAAAATCGCAAATAATTAGTGTTGTTTCCTGAAGAAAAGTGTGATATACTCTATCGGGACAAAGTAATATTATTTGCAAGAACCGAAAGAGAGGAAAAAGATGAAACTGTCTTTGGTAATTCCCTGCTATAACGAGCAGGACAACGTTGAATTATTTTACAATACCGCAACTGAAGCCTTTAAGGATAAGGGCTTTGAGTATGAGCTCATATTTGTTAACGACGGCAGCCGCGATCAGACGATGGACAAGCTGCGACACATCTATGATATTGCAGACGAGAATGTCAAGGTAGTCGGATTCTCACGTAACTTCGGCAAGGAGTCTGCTATATATGCGGGACTCAAGGAGAGCAGGGGAGAAATGGTCTGCCTTATCGACGCCGATATGCAGCAGCGCCCCGAGCTTGTGCTTGATATGATGAAGATTCTTGATAATGATCCGAGCTATGACGCGGTGGCCTGCTATCAGGAGGACAGGCGCGAGTCCAAGGTGCTTTCGGCATTTAAAAACTGTTTTTACAAGTTGATTAATAAAACTTCGGAGATTGAGTTCAAAAGCGGTGCAAGCGATTTCAGACTTCTCAGACGAGTCGTTGTCGATGCTGTGCTCAGCATGAGCGAATATCACCGCTTCTCCAAGGGAATCTTCTCGTGGGTCGGTTTCAATACCTTCTATATGCCCTATGTTGTCGAAGAAAGAGCAAGCGGCACTTCAAAGTGGAGCTTTGCAAAGCTCTTCAAATATGCGATAGACGGTATTATCGCATTTACTACGACTCCGCTTAAGATGGCAACCTATATCGGGCTGATTTCCTCCGCCGCATCTATTATATATATGATAGTCGTCATAATTCAGAAATTAGCGTTTGATATCAATGTTCCGGGCTATGCCACTATTGTCGTGCTTATTCTTCTGCTCGGCGGACTCCAGCTTTTCTGCATCGGTATGGTCGGAGAGTATCTTGCCAGAACATATATAGAGACGAAGCACAGACCGATATATATTGCAAGAGAAGTCCTTGATTACGAGGATAAATAAAAGCAAAAGCAGGACTGCGGCAAAATTTCACCGCAGTCCGTTTTTTTGATATGTATTTGCCGGAGTTTTTTTGAAAAAACTATTGACAAATCCGTGTCTTTTGATATAATAAATAGCGTTCCGACCGAACTTAATATTTGGGGGTATAGCTCAGCTGGGAGAGCGCTTGAATGGCATTCAAGAGGTCAGCGGTTCGATCCCGCTTATCTCCACCAAACAAAAAGCCTTGAAACTTAACGGTTTCGGGGCTTTTAAATTTTTTTCGTACACAGATGCTCCGCACTTTGGTCTTTATTCGGTCTTGTGGGCTTTTAAAATGCCGTTTCCATAAAAATACAGAGCAGATCGTTTTCGACCTGCTCTGTTGCTTTTTATTTATCTGACGCTGTCATGAAGGCTCTTGAACTCAAGGAGTATTCTTGAACCCTCGTATTTCGAAACGGTAAGAAGCTCCTCGTTTTCGGTGAGTATCGAATGATAGTTGTTATCCGCTATGATGTAGCCTATCTGATCGTTCGTGAGGCCGAGAACCATAAGCTTTCTGCCGCCGACTATGTCCTGCATTGAGGGATATTTCCAATCCTCTCCGGTCCAGGAATCCTTTGCCTCGGTGCCGCCGCCGAAGGCTATCTCGGGTGCAAGCTCACCGGGGATAAGCGCAAAGGCGAGATCGGTTCCCATCTCCATATAGCCTATTTCGGTCGGAATCCTCATGGAGCCGTCCTTGGCTCTTACGCCTTCGTTTGCGAGAAGACCGGTAGAGGCAATGAACTCAAGCGCATGATTGTCAACGGTGACAAAGACATCTCTGTGGGCGATGTTGAGTATAGGCTCGACTCTTGAGCCCTTATCGGCCGCAACGAGTATCTCGCCGAGCTTGTTGCCGTATGCTTCGACGTTCTGGTATCTTGTGTTGCCCTCAACTGCCACGGGGGCGGTCTGCGAGGTTATGGCAAGCTCTGCGCCCTGAATCTGAACATAGTTGGCGCCCGCCGCATTGACCTGCTTCTCTATAAAATAGGGATAGTCGCCGGAGATGTTGGTCGTACCTGCACCGAGTCCGACGCAGTGGATAGCGGCATTGACTATCCATGTGGGCTTTGACTCTCTGCTGTCGGGAACAAAGCAGAGACGGTTGAGATTGGGGTCAAAGGTCTGAGGATCGCGCTTGTCGCGGATATACTCGTGAACATCGGTCTGCGAGAAATACATTTCTCCGGGCTCCATGTTGTTGACTGCCGCAATTATAGAGTCCGCGGTCGTCTTATAGAGGTGCTCCATGTATTCCTTGTTCTGTCCGTTGTGCAGGGTGCTCGGATCCATACCGACGGCGTTCTTGAAGGTATTTCCGAAGAGCACTTTGTTGAGGTCGCCGTTGAGACCGAGAGTATCTATGGCGCTGTGCTGATGAAGAGTGGAAATATTGACGCTGACGATATTCTTGTTCTTTATAAAGCCTGCTATTCTGCCTCTGATCTCACGAACGTCCTTGGCCGCAAGTCCGTATGCGTCGAGGACTGCGTAGACAACAATTCCGTTATCCGTACCGTCGCTTACGGCAAAAACTCTTACTCTCAAATCATCAAGGATTTCGGTGGGATGCTTGGGATTGGGGTAGGAGAGGCTTCCGCCGACATAGTGATTTCCGTCAAGCTCGTTGCCTGTGAGGAGCGAGGCACTCGAATAGCCGACGTTCCAGCGGGCGTTGGGAGCGGCCTTGTCATTAAAGGCTTTGCTTCCGACATTTGAATTCTTAAATTTATAGTCCGCTTCATCGGATCTCTTCATCAGCGGGAACACCTTGCTGAGACCGACTACGAGGCTGTCTATGAGCTTGTCAACAGACATATAGAAAATTCTGCTGACGCCGGTCTTGAAGCTGTCCCAAGTCAGCTTATCCGAGGACGAGAACGCACCGATTATAATTTTGATGATACCGATGGCATCGTCGATATCATTGAGCGAATCCGCTCGAGACGACGCGGAGCTGTCGGTAGCGGCGGTCAGCTCGGAAACATTCTGCGAAGCCAGCGCAAGCTCTGCGCCGCTGTCAACCTGCGCGCCTGCGGCGGCTGTGGTGGAACCGAAAGCAAGCACGGCAACAAGTATAATTGCAACAATGCCGCTTATCAGCTTTTTACATTTCATTGTTAACACTCCTTGGTTTATTTTATAGCCTTTTCGGCTTCTGTCTTGGTTTTATTGACAGTGTTCATTATGTCAGCGAACACATTTGCGATTATCGGCGCGGTCTCGGGACCGAGAGAGTTCGTCTCCTCGTAGTGCCTTCTGTCGAGTCTGTCGCGCCCGCCGTTGATATACGGCTCCTTGGGGTTCAGATAGAAGTCGTTCGGCGGAACGACATAGCCCGTAAAGTCATTGGCGAGGCAGAAAATCAGCATATTGTCATCTTCTGCGATTCGGAGCAGAGGAGCCGGATTGATGTCCGGCGACTTGCCCTCGGCAGAGCAGTCTGCGTCGAGATATCCGCCGTATGCAAGCTCGGGGAACAGCTCGCAGGGGAGAAACAGAAGCTTGAGCCCGCCAAGCTCGAAATAGCTCATCTCGGTATGTATCGACAGATTGAGCGAACCTTTGCCGGTATTAGCTGCGTTTGATTTCAGTATGCCGACTTTTTGAGCAAGCGCAAGAACATAGTTGTCACACTGCGAATAGTATTCCTGACGCATAAGGTTCAGCACGGGGCAGAGCTTCATTTCGTTTTCAACAGCCATTGCGGTTCGGGCTATCGACTGTCCGCCAAGCACGGTAGACTTTATATTGTCCTCGTCGAGCTCCTTGAGGCGGATAAGTCCGCCGATAGCGCCTACAAAATATATTGTCTCGGCGCCGGTCTTTTCGAGTATCTCTTTTCTGATATATCCTGCGAAATCCGCGCTGACATAGGAATTTTTGCCGAGCAGCGACTCGGTGTGGGAGGCGAAGTTAATTATCCAAATCTCGCGGCTTCCGTCCTTTGGAACAAAGCGGAACCTGTGAACATCTTTCGAGTATACCTCCGGCAGTCGGGAGTCGCGCTGAATAGCCTCCGCTTCCTTTTTGCCGTAATAGAGGTCGCCGTCTCTGCGGTCGTTGTAGGCGTCGAACACAACCTGCTTTACCTTTTGAGCGAGCAGCTCCATATATTTTTTGTTGCGTCCGCTTCTCGGGAGGGGACCCCACAAGCCCACTGTGTCTATGCTCGCGTGGTTATGTATACTCATTATGTTTATCGAGCGGCAGCCGCTCTCTTTTTTGAAATCCGCAAGCAAGTCTCTGATTATACCTACATCGTAATTTGTAAGCCCTATATCGTCGATCGACACAAAAACGACTCCGCCTCTGCCGGACAAATCGTCTATCCATACGGCGCTCGCGGTCATCGGGTCAAGCACACCCTTGGCGGGGTTGTTCATCCTGTATCCCGCAACATAGTAGGCGGTTTTATCCATATCGTCGGGCATGACGTCCGTTTTTGCAAAGCCTACGCTGAAGCAATCGCTTTTCGGCTCGCGGATATAATCAAACGTGCCTTTTTCAAGCTCGGGCGCAGGGCTTTTCTTTGACTTCCTTGCGCCGCCGCGAGACAGCGAGCTTCGCACAATTTTGCCTATCGTCCCCAAAGCACTCATGACTTATCACCTCCGAAAACCTAAAAGTCTTTCTTGCACAATATGTACAAAATACTATAGGTATTATAAACTTTTTATAAGTAAAAAGCAACATCTTTAGGCTAAAAATTATATATGTCAACTGAATAAATGAGACATTATTACACCGCCGCGCAAAAAAACGGCTTATTTTGAAATAATATATTTCATTTTGCCTCGGAAGCGTGTATAATATAAACTGATTTATTATGTGAAGAGTGCAGCTCTTAACGGAACGGGGATATATAATGAACTATAAGGTCAATCCGGACTCTCTTTCGGCGGTGTTTATGGTGCCGTCGCAGATAGTCGATAAGCATATTAAGCTTGCCGGCGGGCAGCAGCTCAAGGTTCTGCTTTGGACGCTGCGCCATGCGGGCGAGGGCTTTGATATGGAAAAGCTGTGCAGGGATCTCAATTTTTCAGTCCCCGACGCGCAGGATTATCTCCAATATTGGGTCGAGACGGGGATACTCGTGTCCGACGGCACGGCGGATTCGGCATTTGCGCCCGTTGTGTCGGAGAAAAATGCAGAGCCTCCCAAAGCGAAGAAAGAGCTGCCGGACATTGAGCCGTCGAGACCGACTGCGGCGGAGATAGCGCAGAGGGCAGAAGAATCGGCGGATATAAAATTCCTGCTTCTCGAGACACAGAATAAGCTCGGCAGGACTATAGGCTACGACGGACAGTGTACGCTTTTGATGATGCACGACACTTACGGAATACCGGTCGAGGTCATTCTGATGATAATCGAATATGCCGTTTCGATAAGGAAGCCGAACTTTCACTACATAGCCGCCATAGGAAAAGATTGGGGCGAACGTGAAATAGACACTATTGAAAAGGCGGACGAGCAGATAAGCCGCCTCGACTCCGCCAACCGCGTATGGGCTTCGTTTGCCGCAATGGCGGGACTCTCTAACTCGCGTCCGACTCAGGCGCAGACGAAATATATTTTCACATGGAACCGCGAATGGGGCTTCTCTCCCGAGATGATTTTTGCGGCGTATGAGCAGATGGCGGAGCACTGCCAAAAGATGAGCTTCCCGTATATGAACAAGATACTTGAATCGTGGCACACAAACGGGATAAAGACTTTGTCCGATGTCGAAAAGACCAACGCCTCCAAGCAGAGCAGCGCACCCGTTTCTTCACAGAGAAAGGGTCGAGTCGATAACGGACATTCCTCATCATATGATTTAGATGAGTTTAACCGCAAAGCCATGAAAAATCCGATAGTATATAAGAAGAAAAACAAAGATTGAGAGGGGAACAGCAAATGAGCTACAGCCGCAAAGTATATGCAAGAGCTGCCTCGGAGCTTGAACGCCGCCGCGATAAAGCCGAACGCACGCAGAGTATGCGCCGCGCCGAGGTATATGCAAAGATACCGGAGCTGATATCCATAGACCGCGAAATAGCCTCCGCCGGCGCAGAGGTCATACGCGCCATAGGCATGGGCGAAAATGCTCAGCAATTTATCGAAGAGCTTGCAAAGAAAAATCTCGCCTCTCAGCAGCGCCGCAAGGATATACTCAAAGAAAACGGCTATCCCGAGGACTATCTTGACGCGGAGTACACCTGCAAAAAGTGCCGCGATACGGGCTTTATCGGCGGAGTTATGTGCGACTGCTACAAGGCGCTTCTGCGCGACACCGCACTCGCCGAGCTCAACGAGCTTTCGCCGAGCGCACGCTCGACCTTCGAGAGCTTTAATATAAACTATTATCCCGACACCGTTGACCCGGCGACGGGAATAAATCCGCGCAGCAGAATGAAAGAGATCCTTGATTTTTGCAGAGACTATGCCGCCGATTTCGCAACGGATTCCCCGAGCCTTTTGCTCTACGGCGCAACGGGACTCGGAAAGACGCATCTCTCTCTTGCGATAGCCTCGGAGACCGTCAAAAAAGGCTACGGAGTCATATACGGCTCGGCTCAGAATCTTATGTCGCGCCTTGAAAAGGAACATTTTTCAAGCGGGCGGAACAGCGAATATGAGGGGAGCGAGCAGGCACTGCTCGAGTGCGATCTTCTCATCATCGACGACCTCGGCGCGGAGTTTTCAACTCAGTTCACAGTTGCGGAGCTGTATAATATAATAAACACCCGTATTATGAGCAGACTGCCGGTAATAATCAGCACGAATCTTACGCCGGACGGGCTTGAGCAGAAGTATACTCAGAGGATAACCTCAAGAATAATCGGCAACTATATATCGCTCTATTTCTGCGGGAAAGATATCAGACAGATAAAAAATACTGAACAGGAGTAATAAGCCCCATATGGACATTATAAGCAGCTTGACAAAAATGTTCGGCCTTCAGCGTTGGCAGGTCGAAAATACCGTAAATCTTATAGATGAGGGCAACACGATACCGTTTATCGCCCGATACAGAAAGGAAGCTCACGGCACGCTTGACGATCAGGTGCTGCGCGAGCTCTCCGAAAAGCTCGAATATCTGCGTAATTTGGACAAGCGCAGAGAGGAAATCAGCGCATTGATAACGGCGCAGGAGAAGATGACTCCGGAGATTGAAGCCGCGCTCGAAAAGGCTTCGACTCTCGCCGAAATCGAGGATATTTACCGCCCGTTCAGACCCAAGCGCAGAACGCGCGCCTCAATAGCAAAGGAAAAGGGACTCGAACCGCTTGCCGATGCGATTTTCGCTCAGGCTGCGGATTCGGCTTCGCCGTCAGAGCTTGCGACGGACTATATAGATGCCGAAAAGGGCGTTGAGACGCTCGAGGACGCGATAGGCGGAGCGATGGATATAATCGCCGAAAACATATCGGATGACGCGGATATTCGCCGCCGTCTGCGCTCGCTGTTTACTGTTTCGGGTGTGCTCCAATCGCGCGCCGCGGACAGCGAAAAAGAGAGCGTCTATACGATGTATTACGAATATGACGAGCCGATAAACAAAATAGCGGGACACCGCGTTCTTGCCGTCAACAGGGGAGAAAACGAGGGCTTTTTGAAGGTCGGCATAGAGGTTGACCGCATAAAAGCTCTGAATATAATCAATGCCTGCGTTTTGAGCGACAGCGGCTCCGCCTGCACCGATACCGTGCGTGACGCCGCTGCAGATGCCTATGACAGGCTGATATTCCCGTCGGTAGAGCGCGAAATACGCAACATGATGACCGACAACGCTGTTGAATCCGCTCTCAAGGTATTCTATGTCAATCTCCGCGAGCTCCTGCTCCAGCCGCCCGTAAAGGGCAAGCGTGCGCTTGGTCTCGACCCGGGCTACAGAACGGGATGCAAGGTGGCAGTCGTTGACGAAACGGGAAAGGTGCTTGACACGGGTGTAATATACGTCACTCATTCCGAGGAACAGAAGCTCAAGGCTAAGCAGACCGTGAAGCGTCTTATAGAAAAGCACGGCGTTGAGGTAATAGCCATAGGCAACGGCACAGCGTCAAAGGAGACGGAGATATTTGCGGCCGACCTTATAAAAGAACTCGACCGCAAGGTGTCCTATATGATGGTCAGCGAGGCGGGCGCATCCGTATATTCCGCTTCAAAGCTTGCGGCAGAGGAGTTCCCGCAGTTTGATGTTTCGCTCAGAAGCGCGGTCTCCATAGCCCGCAGACTTCAGGATCCGCTCGCGGAGCTTGTAAAAATCGACCCGAAAGCGCTCGGTGTCGGTCAGTATCAGCACGATATGCCCAAAAAAGAGCTCGGCGAAACGCTCGACGGCGCGGTTGAATACTGCGTCAACTCCGTCGGTGCGGATGTAAACACCGCATCCCCGTCGCTGCTTTCGCATATAGCGGGAATTAATTCCGGCGTTGCAAAAAACATAGTTGCATACAGAGAGGAGAACGGTGCGTTCACCTCACGCGCCCAGCTCAAGAAAGTGCCGAAGCTCGGCGCAAAGGCCTATGAGCAGTGCGCCGGATTCGTCAGAGTTCCCGAGAGCAAAAACGTTCTCGACAACACGGGCGTTCACCCGGAGAGCTATGCTGCCGCAAAAGAGCTGCTTGAGCTGTGCGGGCTGACGGTAAAAGACGCCGCAAAGGGAAATACCGGCGCTCTCAAGGCGACCGTTGAGCTGCTCGGCGGCGATGAAAAGGTCGCGGAAAAGCTGGGAATAGGTCTGCCCACTCTTCAGGATATAGTTAAGGAGCTTCAAAAGCCCGGACGCGACCCGCGAGACGAGCTGCCGCCTCCGCTTCTGCGAACGGATGTCATGGATATCAACGACTTAAAGCCCGGCATGGAGATGAAGGGCACCGTTCGCAACGTCATTGATTTCGGCGCATTTGTCGATATCGGCGTGCATCAGGACGGCCTCGTTCACATTTCGCAGATAACCGATAAATATATCAAGCACCCGTCCGAGGTGCTAAAGGTCGGAGACATAGTTACCGTGTGGGTTTTGGCAGTCGATGTGAAGAAAAGCCGCATATCGCTGACCATGAAACGCAACAATATTGATAAAGCCAAGGAGCAATAATCTTGTCGGAAAAATTCAGAAAAGACCTCACGCAGGGGAGTGTCACCAAACAGCTGCTCAAATTTTCGGTGCCCTTCCTGCTTTCAAATCTCTTGCAGGCGCTTTATTCCGTCGCCGACATGGTAATAGTCGGTCAGTTCTGCGGAAAATCGGGAATAACCGGCGTCTCGATAGGCGGGCAGATAAATCTTCTCGTCACCGGCGCGGCGCTCGGTCTCGCTATCGGCGGAACGGTGCTTATAGCACAGTACGGCGGCGCGAAAAAATACGACGATCAAAAGAGCACAATAGGCACAATGACCACGCTCTACATTATTCTCAGCGCGGTGCTTACGGTCGTTATGGTTCTGCTGACGAAGCCGATACTGCGTCTGCTGAAAACACCGGATAACGCATTCGAGGAAGCAGTCAGGTATCTTACTATCTGTATGCTCGGCACGGTGTTTATGTTCCTGTATAACGCCATAAGCGCAATACTGCGCGGTATGGGAGACTCGAAGCGCCCGCTCTACTTCGTCGCAATCGCCGCCGCGGTGAATGTTGTCGGTGATATCGTCCTCGTAGGACCTCTTAAAATGGGCGCGGCAGGAGCGGCAATAGCAACTATCGGCTCGCAGGGGATAAGCGTTGTTCTCTCGCTGATATACCTGTTTCGCAGCGGCTTCTTTTCGTACTATGAAATAAAGGACTTCAAAATAGACCGACAGAAAGCTATGAGCATAATAAAAATAGGGCTTCCGTCGTCGGTTCAGCAGGTTATAGTCTCTTTCTCTTTCCTGACCCTTACCGCACTCGTCAACTCTCTGCCCAATGCGGCTGCGGCGTCCGCCTGTCAGGGCATCGTCGGCAAGATAAACTCGTTTGCGATATTGCCCGGCCTTGCGATGAGCAGCGCAATATCGTCAATGGCGGGTCAAAATATCGGAGCGGGCGAGTTGAAGCGCGCCAAAAAGACTATGACAACGGGTCTTATGATAGCCCTGGGAATTTCGGCGCTCGTGTTTCTCATAGTCGAAATATTCCCGCGTGAGCTTTTGACGCTTTTTACAAGCGAGACGGATGTTGTAGAAACCGGAATAACCTTTTCGAGACTTGCGGCGGCAGAATATATGATAGTCACCCCCGTATTCTGCATGAACGGCCTCGCGATAGGCGCGGGATACACAAACGTCGCTCTTCTCAATGCGATTTCCAGCTCGATAATTATAAGAGTCCCGCTCGCTTATCTGCTCGTTCGCGTGTTTGACCTCGGCTTTAACGGAATAGGAATCGCCATGGGCTTTGCACCTATTGTCTCGCTCTTCATCGGAATCATATTCGTTCAGAGCGGCAAGTGGAAGAAAGCGAAGATAAGGCTTTAAACTTTATTAAGGATTCGGTAAGGCGAGGAAAGGCACGCCTTATGCAATACATATCCGTTTTATCGGACAATCATTTGATATGGAGGACAAAAGCATGAAGATTCTCGTTACGGGAGGCGCCGGCTTTATCGGCAGCAACTTTATCTATCATATGCTCCGCGAGCATCCCGATTATGATATAGTCTGCCTCGACCTTCTGACTTATGCCGGCAATCTTAAAACACTTGACGGGGCGATGAAAAACAGCCATTTCAAGTTCGTCAGGGGAGATATTGCCGACCGCCCGTTTGTTGACAGACTTTTCGAGGACGAAAAATTCGACATTGTCGTAAACTTTGCAGCCGAAAGCCATGTTGACCGCTCAATAGAAAATCCCGAGGTGTTTCTCAAGACAAACATTATGGGCACTGCGGCTCTTATGGACGCCGCGAGAAAAACAGGCGTAAAGCGCTATCATCAGGTTTCGACCGACGAGGTCTACGGAGACTTGCCGCTCGAGAGAACCGATCTCTTCTTTACCGAGGAGACACCCATACACACCTCAAGCCCGTATTCGGCGTCCAAAGCTTCGGCAGATCTTCTCGTCTTGGCATACTACAGAACCTACGGACTGCCCGTGACGATTTCGAGATGCTCCAATAACTACGGCCCGTATCACTTTCCCGAGAAGCTCATTCCGCTGATGATATCCAGAGCGTACAACAACGAAAGCCTGCCCGTTTACGGCGAAGGACTCAACGTCCGCGACTGGCTCTATGTTGAGGATCACTGCCGCGCTATCGACCTCATTATCCATAAAGGCAGGGTAGGCGAGGTCTACAATGTCGGCGGACACAACGAAAAGCGCAATATAGATGTTGTGAAAACCATACTTCGCATCATGGGCAAGCCCGAAACGCTCATTACCCATGTCAAGGACAGAGCGGGTCACGACCTGCGCTATGCCATCGATCCCACGAAGATTCACAATGAGCTCGGCTGGAGTCCGGAAACCACGTTTGACGAGGGCATAAAGAAAACAGTGGACTGGTACATGGACAATAAACAATGGTGGGAGGATATAATTAACGGAGAATACCGAAATTATTACGAGAAAATGTACTCAAACAGATAAATCTTTCGGTTATTTCCTGTTTAGCTGTCCTTTGATATATTTTTGAACTCAAGTACAAAAAAGTGTTTACAACGCGATTTTTTCGTGCTATAATACAGAAAAAGGCGTTATGCCTTTGGTTAGGAGCTTTCAATGTCGGATAAAAAAGATAAGAAAGAAAAAGAGCTGAAAGAAAGAGAACACAAAGAAAAAGATCAGAAGAACCCTGCGGAGGCCGAGCCCTCCAGACGTTCGAGAAAAAAGCAGAACACACACAAAGCTATTCTGCATCAGGCGAAGGTGCTCTTTGAAAAAGAAGGCATAGGCAATGTCACCATCGAGCAGATAAGCGAGAGTGCCGATGTTTCGCGTTCCACGTTCTTTTCGCACTTTGCTTCCGTTGACGACCTTTTAAAAGAGATCTCAAACGAGGAGATAAACGATGTCTTTGATGCAGCCGAAAAGGGCGACGGCAAGCTCACCGTCAGCGCGCTTTTGAAGCAGCTCAACGATGACACCTATCCTTATCCCTATCTTTCCTGCGAAGTGCTCATGCGAGGCATTCTCTCTAAGGGCGAGTCGAATTTTGCGCAGGTCGATCGTTTCCTCCGCAAGGAGATAGTGACCGACAAGAGCTATGCGAACACTCTCGAGGAGTTTTCGTCAAAAGAGCTTTCGGCGCTCATCCTCGGAGCTTTCTTCGGACTCATTTTTCAGAAGATGATAAACGACGAGAGCTTCACCAACCCCGACGAAACAAGCGTAACTATCCAGAAATTTATAAAATATCTTCAAAACCAGGAGGAATTATCATGAGCAACGGATATGGAATCAGCAACTGGGAAGACGCAAAGACCATTTACAGCGAGCTTCACGAGCTCACCTCTAAGCCGATCTATTGCGTTACCGAAGACGCACTCAAGGATGTTCTCGATTATTTCGAGACAAAGTGCGCAAAGTCGAAGGCAATCACCACCGAGGCGAAGCAGTACATCCCCGGCGGCGTTCAGCACAACCTCGCCTTTAACTATCCCTTCCCGATCTGCGTAACAAAGGCTGAGGGCGCGTTCCTCTATGACCTTGACGGCAACAAGTACTACGATTTCCTGCAGGCAGGCGGTCCGACGATCCTCGGCAGCAACTATGCTCCCGTAAGAGAAAAGGTCATCGCGCTTCTTAACGAGTGCGGCCCCGTAACCGGCCTGTTCCATGAGGGTGAGCTTCTGCTCGCCAAGGAAATCAATAAGCATATGCCCAATGTTGAGATGTTCCGTATGCTCGGTTCGGGCACAGAGTCCGTTATGGCTGCTATCCGTGTCGCACGCTGCGCCACAAAGGCAAAGCGCATCATCAAGGTCGGCGGCGCATATCACGGCTGGTCCGATCAGATGGTTTACGGTCTGAAGATTCCGGGCTCCAGATTCTTCCTTGAGTCCCACGGTATCCCGCACAGCTGCTACGGCACTACCGACGAAGTCAGACCCAACGACCTCAATATGCTCGAGAAGATGCTCAAGCTCAATAAGATGCGCGGCGGCACAGCTGCTGTTATCGTTGAGCCTGTCGGCCCCGAGAGCGGCACAAGACCGGTTGACTTCAACTACAACAAGGAAGTCAGAAAGCTCTGCGACAAGTACGGCTGCCTGTTCATCTTCGATGAGGTTGTTACCGGCTTCCGCGTAGGCCTCGGCGGTGCTCAGGGCTACTTCGATGTCGTGCCCGATCTGACCATTTTCGGCAAGGTCGTTGCGGGCGGTTATCCGTCAGCGGGCGGCGTCGGCGGTAAGAAGGAGTTCGTCAGCGGCATGGCCGCAGGTGTCGGCACCATGATGAAGCGCGCTTATGTCGGCGGTACTCTCGCCGCTAACCCGCTTTCGTCCTATGCAGGCTACTGCGCTATCCAGGAGATTGCAAGAACCAACGCTTGCGAGGTCGCAGGCAGAGCGGGCGACAGACTTGCCGCAGGCCTTAAGGACCTTATCAACAAGTACGGTCTTCCCTATGTTGTCTACAATCAGGGCTCCATCGTCCACCTTGAGTGCACCGGTGCAATGAGCTACGATTTCAGCTCGATGAACATACTCAAGTCCGCTATTCCCATGCTCAAGACCAAGCCCGAGATGCTTCGCAGAAAGTCCGCGATGGAGGAGATGGGCGCCGCTTACATGGCAAACGGTATTGTTACCCTTGCCGGCAGCCGTCTCTATACCTCGATGGCAGATACCGACGAGATTATCGACGGTGCTCTTGAGAGATTCGAGGATGTCTTCAAGAACGTTAAGGTTTGCCCCGCAGACCGCGTTTTTGCAAAGAAATAATAAAAGTTCGGCAATCGAGATGCTCTCCTTCGGGAGGGCATCTTTTTTCGCTATATAGACTCCGACTTTTAAAAAAGTAATTGAATAACTTTCGTAAATGTGCTAATATTAGTAAGATAAACATTTGTTCATAGTGAAAAAGAGGCGTTTTTATGCACGAGGATCACAGAAAAAGAGTAAAGGAGCGTTTTCTCAAGGACGGAATAGAAAATATGCCCGACCACGAGGTGCTCGAGCTGCTCCTGTTCTTCTCAATACCGCGCAAAGACACCAGCGCTTTGGCTCATGAGCTTATAGACCATTTCGGTTCGCTCAACTGCGTGCTCGAGGCCTCAGCCGAGGATTTGATGCAGGTCAACGGAATAGGCGAGACCTCCGCAACGCTTATAACGCTCACTTTTCAGCTGACAAAGAAATATCTGAAGAATGCCTCCGACAAGAAGCTGAAGAAATATGACGGCCCCGACTCGGTCAAGGAGCTTCTTATGTCAAAATATCTCGGCGCCCGCGAGGAGATGGTTTTTATGTTGTCTCTTGATTTTGACGACAACATTCTTGCCGTTAACAAGATAGCTCACGGCACGTTTTCTGCCGCGAATATAGACAAACGCTTTGTGCTTGAAACGGCTTTTCGCAACAAGGCGCGTTCCGTGGTGCTTATTCACAATCATGTAAACGGAATACCCGTGCCCTCGCGCGACGATTTGAACACCACAAAGGCGGTCGGCGATTTCTTTCAAGGTGTAAACGTCCACCTGCTTGACCACCTTATATATACTGATGAGGATATCTTTTCAATGGCGCAGATAAAGAAATTTGCACCGCTGTTTATATAAAGGACAATCGTATGGATAAATTCATTTTACATTCTCAATATAAACCAACGGGAGATCAGCCGCAGGCGATAGCCGAGCTGACCGACGGAGTCAACAGGGGCTTTGCCGAACAGACCCTGCTCGGCGTAACGGGATCCGGCAAAACCTTTACAATGGCGAATGTAATCGCCAATCTCAACCGTCCGACTCTTGTTCTCGCCCACAACAAGACTCTCGCGGCGCAGCTCTGTTCCGAGTTCAGAGAGTTTTTCCCGGAAAACGCGGTAGAATATTTCGTCTCGTACTATGACTACTATCAGCCGGAAGCCTATATTCCGTCCACGGATACCTATATCGAAAAGGATTCCGCTATAAACGACGAGATAGACAAGCTCCGCCACTCCGCTACCTCGGCGCTGTCCGAGCGGCGAGATGTCATAATTGTCGCAAGCGTCTCGTGTATATACAGCCTCGGCGATCCTATCGACTACCGCAGCATGGTTATTTCCTTAAGACCCGGCATGGAAAAGAGCCGCGACGAGGTTATAAACAAGCTTGTTGAAATCCAATATGAGCGCAACGACATAAACTTCATCAGAAACAAGTTCAGAGTTCGCGGCGACGTGGTTGAGATATTCCCGGCGCAGTCGAGCGAAAACGCGATAAGAGTTGAGTTTTTCGGCGATGAGGTTGACCGCATATCCGGGATAAACGCCCTGACAGGCGAGGTCAAGGGCGTGCTGTCCCATGTTGCGATATATCCCGCGTCGCACTATGTTGTCTCGCAGGAAAAGATGGAGCGCTCCATAAAAGAGATATATGAGGAGATGACCGAGCGCGTTGCGCAGTTTGAGAGTCAGGGCAAGCTGCTCGAGGCTCAGCGCATAAAGCAGCGCACGGAATATGATATCGAGATGCTGCGCGAGACGGGCTTTTGCAAGGGAATAGAAAACTATTCAAGAATCATGTCGGGGCGTGAACCGGGCTCGCCGCCCTTTACGCTGCTCGATTACTTCCCGAAGGATTTTCTGCTGTTTGTCGACGAATCCCATGTGACGCTGCCGCAGGTACGCGGAATGTACGGCGGCGACCGCTCGAGAAAGGAGTCGCTTGTCGAATTCGGCTTCCGTCTGCCGTCCGCATATGACAACAGACCGTTGACTTTTGACGAGTTCTACGAGAGATTGGGGCAGAAGATATTTGTCAGCGCAACGCCGGGCGAATTTGAGCGCGAGACGAGCGCGCGAGTTGCCGAGCAGTTGATCCGTCCCACGGGACTTGTCGACCCGTCAATCTCCGTCAGACCTACCGAGGGGCAGATAGACGACATAATATCAGAAATAAATATCCGAGTGGAGCGCAAAGAGCGTGTACTGCTCACAACGCTGACTAAAAAGATGGCCGAGGATTTGACGGATTATCTTGAAGATCTCGGCATAAAAGTCCGCTATATGCACCACGATGTTGACACGATAGAGCGCATGGAGATTATACGCGACCTGCGTCTCGGAGAATTTGATGTGCTCGTCGGCATAAACCTGCTTCGTGAGGGTCTGGATATCCCCGAGGTCTCGCTTGTCATAATCCTCGACGCCGACAAGGAAGGCTTCCTGCGCTCCGAAACATCGCTTATACAGACGATAGGGCGCGCGGCGAGAAACGCAAACGGCGAGGTTATCATGTATGCCGATTCTGTTACCCCGTCTATGGAACGCGCAATAGTCGAGACCGAGCGCAGACGTCAAAAACAGATGGCGTATAATGAGGAGCACGGAATCGTGCCCAAGACCATAATCAAGGGCGTGCGCGACGTTATAGAGATAACCAGCAAGAAGGACAAGGGCGAAAAGCCGATAAAGAAGATGAGCCGCAAGGAGCGCGAAGAGATGATAGTCCGCCTTACAGCAGAGATGAAGGCGGCGGCGAAAATTCTCGAATTCGAGCACGCGGCATATCTGCGCGATAAGATAAACAAACTAAGAGAAGGAAAGTAATCGGAGGCGATTCTTTTGCCGCAAAAAAATATAATTGTCAAAGGTGCGCGAGAGCACAACTTAAAGAATGTCGATGTCGAAATCCCGCGCGATAAGCTCGTGGTATTTACCGGCCTTTCCGGCTCTGGTAAATCATCCTTGGCATTTGACACGATATATGCCGAGGGGCAGAGGAGATATGTCGAATCCCTCTCGTCATACGCAAGACAGTTCCTCGGTCAGATGGAAAAGCCTCAGGTAGACTATATCGAGGGGCTTTCACCAGCCATATCCATAGACCAGAAAACAACCTCAAAGAACCCGCGCTCGACCGTCGGAACGGTCACGGAGATATATGACTATCTGCGTCTGCTCTATGCCCGCATAGGTATACCTCATTGCCCGGTCTGCGGCAGAGAGATATCGAGGCAGACCGTTGACGACATCGTTGACAGCGTCTTAGAGCTGCCCGAGGGTACAAAAATACAGATAATGACTCCGATAGCTCGCGGCAAAAAAGGTCAGTTTGTAAAAGAGCTCGAGAACGCAAAAAAAGACGGCTATGTCCGCGTGCGCATTGACGGAATAATATATTACCTCGAGGAAAAAATCGACCTCGACAAGAATAAAAAACACAATATCGAAATCGTGGTCGACAGACTGATTGTAAAAGACAGTATAAGAAGCCGACTTGCCGATTCTATCGAAACGGCTACAAATCTTTCGGACGGCATTCTGCTCGTTGATGTGGCAGACGGCGAGGAGAAGCTCTATTCTCTCGACTATGCCTGCCCGGAGCACGGTGTCAGTATAGAAGAGCTCGAGCCGCGTATGTTCTCCTTCAATAACCCCTTCGGAGCCTGCCCGACCTGCTCCGGACTCAGCGTATTTATGAAGCCCGATCCCGATCTCATTGTGCCGGACAAGAATTTGTCTCTCAGACAGGGCGCGATCAAAGCGAGCGGCTGGAGCAATGCGGACGGCGGCACGATAGCGCAGATGTATATGGAGGGCATTGCACAAAAATACGGCTTCACACTCGACACTCCGTTCAAGGATATCCCCGCGGACGGCGTTGACGCCGTTATGTACGGCACAAAGGGCGAAAAGCTGAAGCTTACCCGCAGAAACGAATACGGAACCGGCTCATATATGACGGCATTTGAAGGCATCTGCAACAATATTGAGCGCAGATATAAAGAGACGGCGAGCGATTGGACACGCGCCGAGCTCGAGCAGTGTATGTCCACCGTAAAATGTCCCGATTGCCACGGCGCAAGACTCAGAAAAGAATCGCTGTGCGTCACTGTCGGCGGAATAAACATTGACGAATTTGCAAGAAAATCCATTGTCAAAGCGATAGAGTTTCTTGATTCTCTCACTCTTACCGAGCGCGAGCAGATGATAGCAAAGCTTATTGTCAAGGAAATAAGGGACAGACTGACCTTCCTGCGCAGCGTCGGTCTCGGCTATCTCACCCTTGCCCGCTCATCTGCGAGCCTCTCGGGCGGAGAAAGCCAGAGAATCCGCCTTGCCACGCAGATAGGCTCGTCCTTAGTCGGGGTTTTATATATTCTCGACGAGCCGAGCATAGGACTGCACCAGCGCGACAACGAGAAGCTTCTGAATACGCTTCGTGAGCTCCGAGATATAGGCAACACGCTCATAGTCGTTGAGCACGACGAGGACACAATGCGCGCGGCGGATTATATCGTCGATGTCGGCCCGGGAGCGGGTATACACGGCGGAAAGATAGTCTGCACGGGTACGGCCGAGGATATAATGAACTGCAAGGAGTCAATAACCGGGCAGTATCTTAGCGGCCGCAAGAAAATTCCCGTTCCTGCAAAGCGCAGAAAGGGCAACGGCAAAAGTCTCAAGATAATCGACGCACGCGAGAACAATCTGAAAAATATAGATGCCGAAATACCGCTCGGCGAGTTTGTTTGCATAACCGGTGTTTCGGGCTCCGGCAAGTCGTCGCTCATCAACGAAATACTGTATAAGAAGCTTGCAACGGAGCTTAACGGCGCAAAAAAGGTCGCGGGAGCGCACACCTCTATTCTCGGAATAGACAATCTTGACAAGGTTATAGCTATTGACCAGTCTCCTATAGGGCGCACTCCGCGCTCAAATCCCGCGACATATACGGGCGTTTTCACCGATATCCGCGATCTTTTTGCCTCAACCGCCGACGCAAAGGCGAGGGGATATAAGGCAAACAGATTTTCTTTCAACGTCAAGGGCGGGCGCTGCGAAGCCTGCCAAGGCGACGGAATAGTAAAAATCGAGATGCACTTCCTTGCCGATATCTATGTGCCCTGTGACGTCTGCAAGGGCGCAAGATATAACCGTGAAACGCTCGAAGTGAAATATAAAGGGAAAAACATTTATGATGTACTCGAGATGACCGTAGAAGAGGGACTCGAATTTTTCTCGAGCATACCGAAGATAAAGCGCAAACTTCAGACGCTCTATGACGTCGGGCTCGGATATATCAAGATAGGTCAGCCCGCGACAACGCTCTCGGGCGGCGAGGCTCAGCGCGTCAAGCTTTCTACCGAGCTCTCGCGCCGTTCGACAGGCAAAACCGTCTATATCCTCGACGAGCCTACCACGGGGCTTCACACGGCCGACGTGCACAAGCTCATTGAAGTACTGCACAGACTCGTTGACAACGGAAATTCCGTCATAGTCATCGAGCATAATTTAGATGTTATAAAGACCGCGGACTGGATACTTGATCTCGGCCCCGAGGGCGGAGACGGGGGCGGCGAAATAATCGCACAGGGTACGCCCGAGCAGGTCGCGGCAACCGAAAGCTCATTTACCGGACAGTATCTTAAAAAACTTCTTACCGATACGGAGGAATAACGTATGATAACTTCAAGAACAGTCAGCTCTCTCGAAAAGATTTTTCATGATTCCGAGCCTACCTGTGCGTCGCTCTCGGAGATGTCGATGCTCGGCAACGAACGCGCATCGTTTCAGCTCGCGTATTTTTCCGATGAGGAGACGCATTGCGGGATATCCGTATCCGGCTGGAACCCCGAAAACATGAAGATTTACAAAGTCGTCGAGATAAATTCCGATATGCCGGCGTATGAGGATTCGGATTTCTATTTTCTCCGCAAAGCTCCGGGACTTTATCCCGATATGCTCGAGCCCGTTGAGGACGGCACTTTTCTCGTGGAAAAAGGTCATTACGGGAGCATATGGATAGAACTTGACGCATCGGGCGAGTCTGCCGGCAAACACGATATATTTGTTACAGTTTCAAAAGGCAAGGAGACGGTTACGAATGTTATAACCGTTGACGTTATACCCGCAAAGCTTCCCGCGCAGGAGCTGATGTGTACAATGTGGTTCCATTGCGACTGCCTTGCGACTTATTATAAAGTAGATGTTTTCAGTGATGAGCACTGGAGAATAATCGAGAACTACGTGAAAAATGCCGCAGCTCACGGCATCAATTTCATTCTCACTCCGCTCTTTACCCCTCCGCTTGATACCGAGGTCGGCGGGGAGCGCCCGACGGTTCAGCTCGTCGATGTTAAAAAGACAAAGGACGGCTACGAATTCGGTTTTGACAGGCTTAACAGATGGATAGATATGTGCAACCGCTGCGGCATAAAATATTTTGAGATGTCGCACCTGTTCACCCAATGGGGAGCCGAGCACGCGCCGAAGATAATCGCCGAAGTCGACGGCGAAGAAAAGCGCATCTTCGGCTGGGAGACCGATGCGGACAGCGCCGAATACTGCGATTTCCTGCGCCGCTTCGCCGCAGCTCTTACTGCGTTTATCGACAAAAAGGGGATAAGAAACTTCTGCCGCTTCCATGTTTCCGACGAGCCGTCGCTCGAGCAGTATGAGACATATAAAAAGCGAGCCGATATTATAGCGGAAATATTCCCCGGCTTTAAAGTCATTGACGCTCTTTCTGATATAGAGTTCTTTGACAAGGGTGCGGTAAAATATCCCATTCCGTCCGAGGATCATGTTGAGGATTTCGTCGGCAAGGTAGATGAAATTTGGACGTATTACTGCTGCGGTCAACACAATAAGGATGTTTCGAACAGATTTTTTGCCATGCCGTCTGCACGCAACCGTATTCTCGGAGCGCTGCTTTATAAATACAACGCCGTCGGCTTCCTCCAGTGGGGATATAACTTCTGGTACTCGCAGTTTTCGAAGCATGAGATAGACCCGTTTACAGTGACCGACGCGGGAAAGGCGTTTCCGTCCGGCGACGCATTTGTGGTTTATCCCGGGGAAAACGGTCAGCCGCTCAATTCTTTAAGGCTCAAAGTGTTCTATGACGGACTTCAGGACTTTGCCGCCATGCGCCTGCTTGAAAGCCTTATCGGACGCGAAAAGGCACTTGAGATAATCATTCGGGATGATGAATTTTCATTCCTTAAATATCCGCACGGGAGCAGCTATCTCATAGCTCTCAGGGAGCGCGTAAACCAAGCTATCAAAGAGAATATATAAACAAAAATTCACCGCGACTCATCAATATCTAATCGCGGTGATATTTTATCTTTTCCAAGCTTTTGCGAGCCTAAAAAGATAAAATGAATTGAAAAATACGGTTTTTAATGATAATATATATATGGGACGCAGAGAGCGCAAAATATGCGCGAGAAATAAACCGCAATATACTCTCAAGAGATTTACATATAATATGAATACGAAAGGGGCACGACGCAATGCTGAAATTTAACTCCGAGCACAAATTTAAAATAATGCAGATAGCGGATACACAGGAAACACCGGATGTGTCGCCGGATACGCTGAGTCTCATCAACAGTGCGCTTGACCGCGAAAAGCCCGACCTCGTTATATTCACGGGAGATCAGATAAAGGGATACTCGAGGAAATTCAGAAAAGACCCCGTCATAATCGAAAAGACCATAGATATCCTGATTGAGCCTGTAGCAAAGAGAAACATCCCGTTTATGGTGACCTACGGCAATCACGATGCGGAGAGCGGCGTTGACAATCGCGGGCAGTATGAGTTTTACAAGAAGTATAAAAACTTTCTAAGCGGAAATCTCAGAAGCAGCAGCGATGTCGGAACCGCCGATATACAGATATATTCGAGTGTCGGAGACAAGCCGGTGTTCGGGCTATATCTGATTGACTCGCACGGCAAGGCTAAAGAGGGCGGAGGATATGCTCCCGTTGAGAAAAAGCAGATAGAATGGTATGTTTCGCGCCGCGAACAGCTGAAGGCCGAAAACGGCGACTATCTGCCCTCGCTTGTATTTCAGCACATCCCCGTGCCGGAATTTTTCGATGTTATAAAGAAAGTTCCGAGGGGCACCAAGGGTGCTGTTCAGGCTTACGGCGTGCATAAAAACGAGTACTTTGTGCTCAGCGACGAGACTGTTGCCGACGGCGGTTTCATGCTCGAATCGCCCGCATCTCCGGATGTAAACACGGGCGAATTTGAGACGATGAGCGAAAAGGGCGACGTACTCGGAATATATGTCGGTCACGACCACAACAACAGCTTTGTCGTGAACTTAAAGGGCGTTGACCTCGGATATACCCAGGGCGCGGGATTCAACGTATACGGTCCCGGAGAAAACAGGGGCGTCCGAATTTTTGAGCTTGACGAGACCGCTCCGCGAGAATACAAGACCTATACCGCCACTTTCAAAGAGCTCTGCGGAACAAAAATAAAAACTCCTGTCAAGGAGTTTATTTACAGGCACTCGCCGACAAGCGTTCGCGCCGTCAAACCGATACTTATAAAGGCGGGCATCGGTTTTGCGGTATTAGCCGCAGGCTATGCAGCGTATAAGTTCTTCACAAGCTTCAACCTCTGAATATAAAAATTCGGCACCGTGTAAAAAACGCGGTGCCGCTTTCTTATTTTATAAACGAGAACATATGAATTATATTCATATCCTCCTGCATATCAAGCCCGTGGCTTCCCGCGCCGCCGTCTATCTCATGGCAACCGTGATCGGGGCAGAAGCCGAGCAGAGTTCTATGCCCGCTCCACTTCTCTTTGATCGCGTCATATATCTGCGAAAATACGGATATATTGGCTTTTAGCGCCTCTATAGACTGTTTACCTTCCGGTGCATTACGGTGCATTGTGCCGTCATAGTCGCCGTTATAGAGCGTTATAAAGTCGTGCTCATCCGAAGCTATCAGCTCCAGTGCCTTTTCATTGCATTCCTCGACGGACGGATATATGTAATAGTCAATATCACGCTCGAGGAAGATTTTTGAAATGCTGTCTCCCTCGGTCGAGACTATCGCGCAGCGTTTGCCCGCAGCGGCGAGCGCGTCAAATACCGTTTTGATTTTCAGAACCGGCTTTTCATATCTCATTATGCCGTGAATCTCCGGCATAACACCCGAATACATCGACGCAAAGCAGACAGGTGTCACGCTCGGCATTACGGAGAGTATCGGAAGTTGTATTTGAGTTCTCAATATTGCATCCTTAAAAAGCTCGGTGTATTTTTGAAACAGCCACAGAGCGACAGCGTCCGGATTATATATAAATACCCTGTCGGCGCCGCCCTCGCCGAACTCGGCAAAAAGTCTGTCGAGCACAATATCGCAGGGACTTTCCGCGCCCTCCGGGGCGTCAACGCCCAAAGCGCTTGTGAATGCGGCGGCCAAATGCGTCAGCCTTATTGAATCGTACAGTTCACTCATCGGTTCCGTTCTCCCTTATAAGCTTGTTTATATCCGTTACCTCGGGCATGGAGAGCAGTGCTCCCTTTTTGCAGGTCACAATGGACGCGGCGGCATTTGCAAAGACGAGCATTTTTTTTAGCTCCGAGCTGTCTGCGGCACCGTCGCGGTTATTCAAAAACCAATCTATGCAGCAGGCGCAGAACGTATCGCCCGCGCCGGTCGTGTCTACGGTTTTGACATTGAGAAAGGTCGGCGCTTCTGCGTATGCGTCTTTGTAATACGCGCGGCTTCCGTTGCGTCCGGCAGTCACTGTCAAAAGCGACACGTTCGGATAGCGCTTTCCGAATATTTCAACCGCTTTATTCGCGTCATCGCAGCCTGTTAAAAAACGAAGCTCGTCTATCTCGATTTTTACCGTATCGCTCACCGAGCAGCCGTAACTCATCTTGTCTCTTGCCCTGCCCATGCTGTCCTAGAGCGGGGGACGGAGATTTGGGTCAAAAGACAGCAGTGCTCCGGCAGCCTTGGCAGTCTCAACAGCTTTAACCGTGGCCTTTTCAACGCCCTCATGAGTCATCGAAAGCGTTCCGAAATGCAGAACACGGCTATGTTTTATTATATCCGTGTCAACCTCGGCTTCGCGCAGCATCATATCCGCTCCCGGAGCGCGGTAAAAGGAGAAGCTTCTGTCTCCGTGCTCATCCGTTTCGACGAAAGCAAGCGTTGTGCGCACATCCTTGTCGTGCACAAGCCCATCTATATCAGTGCCGGTACTCTCGACGATATTTTTCAGTCTTTGCCCGAAAATATCGTCTCCGACCTTGCCGATAAAAGCGGTGCGTCTGCCGAGCTTATTTAGCATCGCCAGCACATTGCAGGGCGCGCCGCCGGGGTTCGCTTCGAATATCGGCGAGCCGATATCGGACAGACCGGACTGCGCCATATCTATAAGCAGTTCGCCTATTGCGGTAACATCAAACATTTTTCGCGGTCTTCCTTTCCGATTTGCGTTTCTTTAAGGCATTTCTGACGGAGCTTATTGCCGTTCCGAGCAGCGGCGCCGCAACGAGCGTTATGATTAAAGCCGCGAGCTGCACTATAGCTCTGGTCGTGGCGTTTTCTCCGGGCTCGAAATATTTCAGAAGTATATACTGTAAGCGCTGATGGAGTAAATAGAGCTCGAGACTGTACTTACCTAAAAAACCAAACGGAATGACTATGGCTTTCTCAACCTTAGGATATTTTTTGCCGAGTGCCGAAAGTCCGAGAGAAACGAGCAGGCAGAAGGACGGCATCATAAGCAGTGCGGGATAACAGTTTAGACCGTTTTGAATATACGCGGGTTCTTTAACGCAGCCGTTCAGATAATAGGCTGAAAATGTTCCGACCGAAAATGCCGCAATATTGAGTATAAGCGAAGTCTTTGTAACCTTTTTGTCCTCCGCGACAAGCCTTCCCGTGTGTATGCCCAGAAAGAAAACCGAAAGCCTGACTGCCGTTCCCCAGAGATAAATAAGATTACCGTAATACATTATTATGCACAGCGGGACGGAGAGCGACATCCATACGGCGGTGTATATTATCTGCCCTTTGCCGCCGAGCTTTTTATAGAAAAACAGAAAGAGGGGAGTTATAAGATAAAACGCCAGCTGTGTGGGAATATACCAGTCAAAGCGCGTATGCCGAGTCCAATAGCCTATGCCGGATATGTAATAGAAAAAGTCAAGCGCGCTCGCTTTATCGAGCCGCAGGAAGCAATACGAAACACAGGCGACTATAATATAAGCCGGTAGAATACGCGCAAGACGCGCCTTATAAAATCCGAGCACATTCGGGCGCTTCGTCAGCGAAAAATATACGCCGAGCCCGGAGAGGAACAGGAAAATATCGACTCCGTAAAAGCCTATTCTGTGAATGAACCAGCCGACTTCGGTAACGGATTTTATAGGAATATGAAAATACATTACCCACAGAATGGCAAATCCCATAAGAACTCCGCGATATTTGCTCAGTGTTTTATAGGTCAAGCTGTTCACCTCCGTGCATTTTTCATAATTGTAACATAGTGCTGCGGTTATTTCAATATAAATTGCATTAGTTTTACTTTTTCTCTTTTATTTTTTTGTTTAATGTGATAAAATTTTGTTGTTTAAAAATTAGAAAAGAAGGTGCTGTATGAATATTGAAAGAATAAAGAGCTCGATACTCTGCGCCAACACGTCGCTCGGTATAGAGCTCGGCTCAACGAGAATTAAGGGAATCCTCGTCGACGAAAACAACGAGGTTATCGCGTCCGGCGGCTATTCGTGGGAGAATAAGCTCGAAAACGGCATTTGGACATATCATCTCAACGATGTTTGGACGGGTATGCGCGAATGCTACAGAACCCTTGCCGAGGATGTAAGAAACAAATACGATATTGAACTGACTACTGTCGGCGCCATGGGCATTTCCGGCATGATGCACGGATATCTTGTATTTGACAGAGAGGGCAGGCAGCTCGCCGACTTCAGAACTTGGCGAAATACCGTTACCGAGCGTTCGGCAGCCGAGCTCTCGGAGCTTTTCGGCTTCAATATTCCTCAGCGCTGGAGCATAGCGCATCTCGACCGCGCCATACTTAACAATGAGGAGCACATAGCAAAAATCGACTTTATGACAACGCTTTCCGGCTATGTACATCGCACTCTGACCGGTGAAAAGGTCATAGGCATAGGCGAGGCATCGGGTATGTTCCCGATAGACAGTAAGACGCTCGACTTTGACGAAGCCATGACCGAGAAGTTTGATTCGAGGATTGCCGATAAAAAGCTGCCGTGGAAGCTCCGCGATATCATGCCTCGGGTGTGCTGCGCCGGAGACTTCGCGGGTAAGCTGACGGAGGAGGGCGCAAAGCTTCTCGATCCTACCGGAAGACTCAAGCCCGGCATTCCGTTTTGTCCGCCCGAGGGCGATGCGGGTACGGGCATGGTGGCGACGAACAGTGTTGCTCAGAGAACCGGAAATGTGTCCGCAGGCACTTCGATTTTTGCAATGATCGTCCTCGAAAAGCCGCTCTCGAAAGTATATCCCGAGATAGACATGGTGACAACACCCGACGGAAGTCCCGTTGCCATGGTGCACTGCAACAACTGCACCACCGACCTTGATTCATGGATAGGTCTTCTCAAAGAGACTGTTGAGCTGATGAGCGGAAGCGTCAATGTGCCGAAGCTCTATGATACGTTCTATAACAGCGCTCTTGAGGGTGCGGCGGACTGCGGCGGACTGCTCTCCTACAACTATTATTCCGGCGAGCACACTACCGGATTTGAAGCCGGCAGACCGCTTTTCACAAAGCTCCCGGACAGCAAAATGAACCTTGCGAACTTCGCCCGTGCGATACTTTTTTCCTCCATGGCGACACTCAAGTTCGGCATGAATATACTGACGGAAAAAGAGTTTGTCCGCGTTGACAGACTTCTCGGCCACGGAGGACTGTTCAAGACACCCGTTGTGGGTCAGAGGCTTATGGCTGCCGTGCTCGAGACGCCCGTAGCCGTCATGTCAACGGCCGGGGAGGGCGGCGCATGGGGCATAGCCTTACTTGCGTCTTATATGAAGAACCGAGCCGACGGTGAAGCGCTTGACAGCTTCCTTGATTCAAACGTTTTCGGCGACATACTCGGAGACGGCGTGTCTCCCGACCCGGACGACGCCGAGGGCTTCAGGAAATATATGGAGCGCTACAAGGCGGGTCTTGCGATAGAACGCGCTGCGGTTGACAATCTTAAATAAACATACTTTTTGTGCCCTGTGCTTTTAAAGCGCGGGGCATTTTTATTTTTCTAACCCTTTGATTTGACAAAAAAGACCTTTTGCGCGGCTTATAATTGAGTCATATCGATTAGGGAGGCTCGGGATGAACAACGTAATATATGTCGATATACTGCTGATGATAAATCTGCTCGTCAACTTTTTGATGCTCTCGGCCGCGGGACTGTTGGTGAAAGCCCCGACGCGAAGCTGGCGTATGCTCATTTCCGCGTGCGTCGGCGCTGCCTACTCGCTTATAATATTTCTACCCGATATGAATCCGTTTTTCTCGATAGCTCTGCGCGTCGGCTGCTTTTCGGCAATGCTGTTTATCGCGTTTCCGATACGCTCACCGCAGGAGCTTTTGAGAGCGGGCGGCGGATTTCTTATGGCAAACTTTGCTTTTGCGGGAATAACGCTCGCCGTATGGCTGGCGTTCAAGCCCGACGGACTTACATATAAAAACGGAGCTGTCTATTTTGATATAAGCGCCGCAACGCTCCTGCTGACATCTGCCGCCTGCTACGCGGTTATCCGTCTCATTTCATATTTTCTGCGCCGAAATGCGCCCGACAGTCATACGGCAACGGTCAAAATAAGCATCTGCGATAAAACAGCCGAGTGCGCTGCGCTCATAGATACCGGCAGCTCGCTGAAAGAGCCGTTTTCCTCGTATCCTGCGATAGTTTTTGAATATAAAGCCGTCGAGGCGGTCTTGCCGGGTGAAATAAAAGAGCTTGTTCGCAATAATTTTACAGAAGAAGATACAAATGCCTGCTGCGGAGTTAGGTTTATAAGCTTCCGTTCGATAGGCGGGAGCGGGCTGCTTCCGGCGATAAAAGCAGACTGTATAGCCGTAAAAACTTCCAAGGACACTTTTGTATGTAATGAAACATATGCCGCAATATACGTCGGCTCACTGTCTGCGGGCGAATATTCGGCACTTATCGGGAACAATTTTTTTGACAGAGCGAAAAGGGGAGAGTGCGAAAATGAAAAAGCTGAAAGTCATATTAAGAAAATTCATAAGCCGATTTTTCAACCGCAAAGACCGAGGCGAGATACACTACATAAACGGCTATGATATACTGCCGGCTCCGCTGAAAAAAGATGAGGAGAGAGAAATCTTCGAACGAATTGAGGCGGGAGACGAATCGGCACGCGAACCGCTGATAGTCCACAATCTGAGACTTGTTGTCTATATAGCGCGAAAATTCGAAAGCTCCGGGGTCGGGATAGAGGATCTGATATCCATAGGCACAATAGGACTTATAAAGGCGGTCAACACATTCAGGCCGTCAAAGAATATAAAGCTCGCTACATATGCCTCTCGCTGTATTGAAAACGAGATTCTTATGTTTTTGCGGAAAACCAACAACATCAGAAACGAAATTTCGCTCGACGAGCCTCTTAATGTGGACTGGGACGGAAACGAACTGCTGCTGTCGGATATTCTCGGCAGCGAGCCCGATACCGTGAACCGCGGAATAGAGGCGGAGGATGAAAAAAGTCTGCTTCTGCGCACCGTGGACACTCTCGCCGACCGCGACAAGCTTATAATGCGAATGCGGTTCGGGCTCGGCGGCGGCAAGGAATATACCCAAAAGGAAGTCGCGGATATGCTCGGCATATCGCAGAGCTATATCTCAAGGCTTGAAAAAAGGATTATAGAGCGCCTGAAAAGAGAGATGAATGTCGTGTGATTCTACGCACCCTCGGCGGCATATAATGCCGTTGGGGGTGATTTTTTTGAACTGCTGCGTAACGGATCTGAGAAACAAGCAGGTCATAAATCAAAAGGACGGCGATATACTCGGTCCCGTGTCGGATGTCGAGGTCGATACCTGCTCGGGCAGAGTTGTGGCAATAATCGTGTTCGGCAGGCCTAAATGCTTGGGACTGCTCGGACGGGGAGAGGATATTCGCATATGCTGGGAAGATATAAAAGTAATAGGAGAAGACACCGTATTGGTGTGTCTGAAACGACAGGAATGCTGCACGCCGCCGAAAAAGAGCGGGGGCTTCAGAGATATATTTAATTCTTTTTAAAATAACGTAAAACAGCTTGACAAATGCCGCTTTTTATTGTATTATATTCGTTGCACTTTATCAGGTAAAAGCTTTAAAGCACAAAAACAACAGGAAACGGGAAATTTTAGGATGGAAAACGCCACAGTCTGGATAACTATCGCGGTATATGTTGCGGTTATGATGATAATCGGAATTGTATCGGGACGCAAATCGAAGAGCATAGCCGACTTGACCGTCGGCGGAAGAAACGCCGGAGCTTGGCTTTCGGCGCTTTCTTACGGCACCGCATACTTTTCGGCAGTCATGTTTGTCGGCTACGCCGGCGGTACGGGACTCAACTACGGTCTCTGGGGCATAGCCGCCGGAATAGGCAATGCGGTGTTCGGCTCATGGCTCGCGTGGCGAGTGCTTGCCCGAAGAACGCGCGATGTTTCAAACAGGCTGAAGATAAAAACCATGCCTCAGTTTTTTGAGCTGAGATACAACAGCCGCGCAATGAAAATATTCGCCTGCATGGTCATATTTATTTTTATGATTCCGTATTCGGCCTCGGTCTATAAGGGCCTCGCCTCGGTTGCGGAGGTTCTGCTCGGAATAGACGACAAAATATGCATGATAATTATAGCTGTGCTCGCAGCCGTTCTGCTGCTGCTCGGAGGATATCTCGTTCAGGCGCGCGCGGATTTTGTTCAGGGCATTGTTATGATGTTCGGTATAACGCTGCTTATAATCTTTGTTATCCGCTGCGACAGAGTCGGCGGAATCGAGGGGCTCAGAGAATACGCTCACTCGGCGCAGGGGCTTCCCAAGCTCGGAGTTAAGGCTGCGGCGTCGCTCATCGCAACCGTTCTCATGACCAGCTTCGGCACATGGGGACTGCCGCAGATGATACAGAAATATTTCGGCATAAAAGACGACAAGCAGGCGAAGCGCGGCATAGTTATATCCACATTTTTCGCTCTGCTCGTTGCGGGAGGCGGATATTTTATCGGCTCTCTCTGCCACAGATTCTTTACTGCCGACGAAATAGCTTCGTTCAAAAAGCCCGTTCAGGACTACATTGTTCCCAATATGCTCAAAGTTGCAAACCTCCCGAACATTCTGCTCGGAATCGTGCTCGTGCTGCTCATAGCCGCATCGGTTTCAACCCTTTGCTCCATAACGCTTACAGCAAGCTCCACCTTCTCCATGGACTTTGTAAAGAGCGTGCTGAAGCCCGAGATGAAAGAGAAAAAAGTTACCGCGCTCACGAAAATTCTCTGCGTCGTTTTCATTATTTGCTCCTATGTCGTCGCCAACACCGACACGCCCATACTCGACATGATGAGCTACTCATGGGGAATTATTTCCGGCTCTTTCCTCGCGCCGTATGTTGTTGCGCTGTTTTGGAAGCGCATGAACAGACAGGGGGCATGGGCGGCGATGATAGGAGGCTTCTGCGTTGCGATAATTCCCGCAATCTGCAAGTTGCTCACAGCGTTCGGACTCGAAAATGTCACAGCGGCATCTCTCGCGGGTTTCGGTCCTCTTTTCGCGTGCATAGCTATGCTCCTTTCCCTCGCGCTCTGCTTCATCGTCAGCGCGATAACGGGCAAAGAGGATGAGAATATTACCGAATTATTTTACAACGGTATTGTCGAAAAAGAGTAACAGTGGTATAATTTATAATAATTCGCGTACCCTGTCGAATCATAAAAGAGGGAGATTTCAAGATGTTTTTTCAAAAGGAAATCGAAACAATGAAGCGCAGTGAATTGGAAGCACTGCAGCTCGAAAGACTGAAATGGACGGTTGACTATTGCTATAAAAATGTACCGTTCTATACAAAAAAGCTTGATGAGGCGGGCGTTACCGCCGATAAAATCAAGAGTCTCAGCGATATAAAATATATACCGCCGACTACGAAAGCCGACTTGCGCGACAACTATCCCTTCGGTCTGTTTGCAAGGCCCATGAAGGATATGGTGCGTATTCACGCTTCTTCCGGAACGACCGGAAAACCCACCGTTGTCGGCTACACCAAGCATGATCTTGACATCTGGTCGGACTGCGTTGCGCGTATCGTCGCGGCGGCGGGTGCCACCGATGAGGATATAGTTCAGATTTCGTTCGGCTACGGTATGTTCACCGGCGCGCTCGGACTTCACTACGGACTTGAAAAGCTCGGCGCTACCGTTATTCCCAATTCGAGCGGAAACACCGAAAAGGCGCTGATGTATATGCGCGATTTCGGCACCACCGCCCTTGTCGCAACCCCGTCATATGCTCTTTATATGTGCGAAGTTGCAAAAGAGCTCGACTATCCTATGAGCGACTATAAGCTTCGCCTCGGCTTGCTCGGCTCCGAGGGCTGCACGCCCGAGATGAGAACTCAGATAGAAAACGGCTGGGGACTTTTCGCTACCGATAACTACGGCATGAGCGAGCTCATGGGACCCGGTGTATCCGGCGAATGCGAGGAGCGCGACGGCCTCCACTTCTGCGAGGATTATTTCTATCCCGAAATAGTTAACCCCGAAACGCTCGAGCCTCTCGGAGAGGGCGAAACGGGCGAGCTGCTCGTAACCACGCTGACTAAAGAGGGCATTCCTCTTCTCAGATACAGAACCCGCGATATTACAAGGCTCAACTATTCTCCCTGCAAATGCGGAAGAACAGGAGTCAGAATGGACAAGGTCAAGGGCAGGAGCGACGATATGCTCAAGATACGCGGCGTAAATGTATTCCCGTCGCAGATCGAGAGCGTGCTCATAGGCACAGAGCAGATAGGCGCAAACTATCAACTCGTTGTGCGCCGTGAGGGCTTTGCCGATACCCTTGAAGTTCGCGTTGAGCTCATCGACGCATCTCTGCTTGAGAGCTACGGCGAGATTGAACGCCTTCAGAAAAAGATAATCCACAATCTCCAGACTACCCTCGGCATACAGTGCAAGGTCAGTCTCCTCGAACCCAAAACGCTCGAGAGATTTGTAGGCAAAGCACACAGAGTTGTCGACTTGAGAAACGAGAAGAAATAAACCCGGAGGCAAAGAATGAGAAAGTTATTTTTAGGAAACGAGGCCGTCGCAAGAGGTCTTTACGAAGCCGGATGCCGCGTGGCATCGAGCTATCCTGGTACTCCGAGCACCGAAGTGACGGAGAGCGCGGCCAAATATGATGAAATATACTGCGAATGGGCTCCCAACGAGAAAGTCGCCATGGAGACTGCCGGCGGTGCAGCCATAGCCGGAGCGCGTTCCTTCTGCGGCATGAAGCACGTCGGTCTGAATGTCGCCGCCGATCCGCTGTTTACGCTCTCATATACGGGCGTAAATGCCGGTATGGTCATAGTCGTTGCGGACGACCCGGGTATGCATTCGTCGCAGAACGAGCAGGATTCGCGAAACTATGCAAAGGCCTCCAAAATACCGATGCTTGAGCCCGCGGATTCTCAGGAATGTCTCTCTTTTACAAAGCTCGCATATGATATTTCCGAGCGCTACGACACCCCGGTCATAATCAGGCTCACAACAAGAATCTCCCATTCCCGCAGCCTTGTTGAGGTAGGGGAGAGAGTCGACAACGGGCTCAAGGAGTATGTTAAAGACACTCAGAAATACGTTATGATGCCCGCTATGGCAAAGAAAAAGCACGTTATAGTCGAGGAGAGAACCAAGGCTCTTACCGCATGGGGCGAGAGCGAAGCGATTGACCTCGGCGTCAACAAGATAGAATACAACGACAAAAAAATCGGCATTATCACAGGCGGAATTGCATATCAGTACGCCAAGGAAGCCCTCGGAGACAAGGCTTCTTATCTCAAGCTCGGCTGCCTCTATCCGCTGCCCGAGAAGCTGCTCCGCGACTTTGCCGCAGAGTGCGAAAAAGTCTATGTCATTGAAGAGCTCGACCCCTACATAGAGGATCACTGCCGCAAGCTCGGAATAAATGTTATCGGTAAGGAGCAGTTTACACTCCTGGGCGAGTATTCGCAGAGCATGATAAAGAAGGTCATTCTCGGTGAAGAAAACAGTTATCTCAAGGCGGATATAGATGTTCCCGCGCGTCCGCCCGTGCTCTGCGCCGGATGCCCGCACAGAGGTCTGTTCTATGCCCTCAAGAAGCTCAAGGTCAATGTCAGCGGCGATATCGGCTGCTACACGCTCGGCTCTATGGCGCCTCTCGGCATGATGGACACCTGCATATGCATGGGCGCATCGGTCTCCGCGCTTCACGGCATGAACAAAGCCGACGAATCCGGCAGCCACAAGCGCGTAGCGGTTATAGGCGACTCGACATTCATTCATTCGGGTGTCACCGGTCTTATAAACATCGCATACAATCAGAGCAATTCCGTTGTTATCGTCCTTGATAACAGCATCACCGGCATGACCGGACATCAGCAGAACCCGACTACCGGCCTGACCATAAAAGGCGACCCGACAACGGCAGTCAGCCTTGAGGCCCTTGCCCATGCAGTCGGCATAAACCGCGTTGTCGTCGTTGATCCTTACGATCTTGCCGCAACCGAAAAAGCAATAAAAGAAGAGTTGGAAGCGGACGAGCCGTCGGTCGTCATATCCCGCCGTCCCTGCGTGCTCCTCAAATACGTTAAAACCAAGCCTCCCGTCAAGGTCAATACCGACAAGTGCGCCTCCTGCAAGATGTGCATGAAGATCGGCTGCCCCGCTATAAGCATGAAAGAGGGCAAGGCTCACATTGATTTCACCCTTTGCGTCGGCTGCGACGTCTGCAAGCAGCTTTGCAAATTCGGTGCGATAGAATAAGAAAGGGGCGAGAGAAATGGCAGTTAAATCAATTATGATAGTCGGCGTCGGCGGCCAGGGTACTCTGCTTGCGAGCAGACTGCTCGGCAGCGCACTCATAGACAGCGGATACGAGGTCAAGGTCTCCGAGATACACGGAATGAGCCAGCGCGGCGGCTCCGTCGTTACATATGTCAAATACGGCGACGAGGTTTTTTCGCCCACGATAGAGCAGGGCGAAGCTGATATAATTCTCGCATTTGAAAAGCTCGAGGCCGCAAGATGGCTCAGCTTCCTCAAGCCCGAAGGCAAGCTGGTCGTAAATGACCAGTGCATTGACCCCATGCCGGTCATAACCGGTGCGGCCGAGTATCCTCAGAACATATCAGAGGCAATAAAAGCGGCAGGAGCTTCTATGATAGAGCTTGACGCGCTGTCGCTCGCCGTCAAGGCGGGCTCGGCAAAGGCAGTCAATGTTGTTCTCATAGGCGCCATGGCAAGCCATATGCAATTAAGCTACGAAACCTGGACAAACGCCATAAGGAACACAGTGCCCGAAAAGTTCCTCGATATGAACCTTGAGGCGTTCCGCCTCGGCTACGAGCACGAAAAAAGCTGCTGAAACGCATTAAAGGCAGACAGTCAGCAAAAGGAGATATGATACGATGGCAAAGTATTTCAGCCCTGAAATTGAGACAGCGTCGCGCGATTATCTGCACGCAATACAGAGCGCAAGACTTATAAAAACCGTAAAAAGATGCTATGAGAACATTCCGTTTTACAAAGCAAAGTTTGACGAAATGGGTCTCAAGCCCGAGGACATACATTCGGTAGACGATATCGGCAAGCTGCCCTTTACTGTAAAGCAGGATCTCAGAGATCGCTATCCGTTCGGACTTTTTGCCGTGCCGAGAGAGGAGCTTGTCAGAGTTCACGCCTCGTCCGGAACGACCGGAAAGCAGACTGTTGTCGGCTACACGAGAGGCGATATAGACCGCTGGTCGGAGTGCGCGGCAAGAGCCCTTACCGCTGCGGGCACAACGCCCTCGGACTACATCCACGTCTCCTACGGCTACGGACTTTTCACGGGCGGTATGGGTATTCATTACGGCGCGGAGAAGCTCGGCGCAACGGCTATTCCCGTGTCCTCCGGCAACACAAAGCGTCAGGTGCAGATTCTTCAGGATTTCGGCTCAAATGTGCTCTGCTGTACTCCGTCATACGCTCTGTTTATCGCAGAAACGCTTAACGAAATGAATATCGATCCCGCCGATTTGCCGCTTAGAATAGGTATTTTCGGTGCCGAGCCGTGGAGCGAAAATATGCGCACACAGCTTGAAAATATGCTCAAAATCAAGGCATATGATATATACGGCCTCTCCGAGATAGCGGGTCCCGGCGTTGCATTTGAATGCTGCGAGCAGAGCGGAATGCATATATGCGAGGATTATTTCTATCCCGAGATAGTCGATCCCGTGACTCTCAAGCCGCTGCCCGACGGCGAATACGGCGAGCTCGTGTTCACCTGCATAGGCAAGGAAGCGCTTCCGCTTCTCAGATACAGAACCCGCGATATTTCCGCGATAACGCACGAAAAATGTGCCTGCGGCAGAACGCTTGTCAAGATGCTCAGACCCAAGGGCAGGAGCGACGATATGCTCATTATCCGCGGAGTCAACGTTTTCCCGGCTCAGGTCGAGCACGTCATTCTTTCACTCGGTATGGCTCCGAATTATCAGATTATAGTTGACAGAGCAAATAATCTTGACATAATGACCGTATGCATTGAAATGTCCGATAATATGTTCTCCGACTCGGTCAGACAGATTGAGGCCAAGGAGAAGGAGATTTGCGGTGCCATGCAGTCCGTCCTCGGCGTCTCCGCAAAGGTACGTCTTGTTGAACCGCACTCTCTGCCGCGCTACGAAGGCAAGGCTTCGAGAGTTATTGATAACAGAAAAATATAAAGGAGGAAAATCAAATGGCAATCAGTCAGATTTCGGTTTTTGTCGAAAACAGACCCGGCAGACTCGCCGATATAACGGCGGTTCTCGCAAAAAACAGCATTGATATCCGCGCTCTTTCCGTTGCGGATACCTCGGACTACGGCATTCTCCGCCTTATAGTCAACGATCCCAAGGCCGCTGTTGAAGCGCTCAGAAGCGAGGGTATGACCGCCTCCGCGACGCAGGTTCTCGGCATAATCATTCCCGATGAGCCCGGCGGACTTGCGCGCGCTATCAAGGTGCTTTCCGACGAGCAGATAAGCGTTGAATATGCCTATGCGTTTATCACGCCATCTGTCGGCAATGCCTATGTTATCATCAGAGTTGAGGATAACGACAAGGCTTCCGAGATACTCAAGGGCGCGGGAATCGAGCTCATTGAGCAGGACGATATCTTCAAGAAATAAAGTATTTAACGCCTCTGACCGAAAATCAGGGGCGTTTGCATTTCAAAGACAGGATTTTACTGATGAATAACAGCAAAATTATTTCTGTTGCCATGGCTCAATCCGCAACAGACCTCGGATGTGCGCCCGAGGACTTCAAAAAGAGCCAAAATATTATTGTCGAATCTACTGTAAGCCCTGATGCGCGCAGATATTTAAATCTCCCGTTTATATGCGACCTTGTGTCCTACGGGAATAATGTTGTCGCGTCCGTTGACATGAAATACAAGGATATCGTGAAGTCATATATAAACCGCTTCGCACCCGAACACTGCTTTGAAACGCCGAATTTGCACATCCTCAACGATGCCTTTCAATCATACGGTATGCGAATTTGCTTCATGGCGGAGTACTTTCTGCCGCGCATGGATATACTGCGTGAGCTTTCATGCCGATATGAGCTTCGGGTGATGTATCCCGATGACTTCAACGCTTTGTATACGTCACAGTGGAGCAACGCTCTGTGCGTCGACAGGAAAAGCTTAGATGTACTGTGCGTCGGCGCATATGACGGCAATCGTCTGATAGGGCTTGCGGGTGCTTCCGCAGATTGTGATACGATGTGGCAGATAGGGGTGGATGTTCTGCCGGAATATCGCAGACAGGGCGTTGCCGCCGCATTGACGAGCAGACTGGCTTTAGAAATCACAGCGTGCGGAAAAGTACCGTTTTACTGCTGTGCATGGTCAAACATCAAGTCTGCGGGAAACGCGATAAAAAGCGGATTCAGACCCGCGTGGGTAGAAATGACCGTAAAACCGTCGGATTTTGTCAATAAATTGAACGGAACGAAAACGAAATAGCAGGCAAAAAATGTCCTCGCGGAGTTCTGCGGGGACATTGGTATTTTTCGGGACAAAGCCTCATATTATTAGATAAAATAATGGAGGTAAAATGCTATGGAGATAAACGCGGCGGCAAAGGAATACAGGAATGGTATTATAACTTCGCTTAAAAAGAATCGCAGGATGCTGCTCATGATGCTGCTGTTTGCGGCGGGAATGATATTTGGTGCCGCTTCTGTGAAAAAGTCGGACAGCTATTTTTTCGGCGCTTTTTCCGATATGTTTTCGGTATATATACGCTCCAAAGGCACACAATCACTCGGAGTGAATTTTATAAATTCACTGGCCGTCAACGCCGCATTTATGCTCGCTGTATTTGTATTCGGACTGTGCGCGGTCGGGCTGCCGCTTATATGTGTTCTGCCCGTAATAAGAGGCGTGGGTATAGGAATGCTGTCGGGGTATTTATACTCGAATTTCGCTCTGCGCGGACTCGGTTATTGCGCTTTGGTGATATATCCCGGGCTTATACCGGCTGTTTTTGCACTGCTGCTCGCTTGCAGCGCCGGAATAAACTCGTCATATGAAATGCTCCTCTCACTTTCTTCGGCTAAAGCGCAAAGAGGGGAGGGGAGCATAAAAATTTACTGTATGCGTTTTTTGATAATATGTATTCTGGTAGTTATAGCAGCCGTAACGGATGCCGCCGCAAGCAGACTTTTTTGCAAGCTGTTCGGCTTTTAGCTTTCGCCGTCGGTTTCGTCTGCCGTTTTTGGGGTTATTTTTACTTTGTTTAAAGGATTGGAATCAACGGCACTGCGAAGCTGTTCGTCAACTACATGAGTATAAATCTCGGTTGTTGATAAATTCTCATGCCCGAGAATTTCTTTTAGCTGGAGTACATCCACATGGCCGTATTGATACATAAGCGTTGCAGCTGTATGCCTGAGCTTGTGAGTAGAAAATCCCTGACCGCTGAGACCTGATTTTTCAAGATATTCGTCAACTATATGCTGAACGGTTTTCGGGCTTATCCGCGTCTTACGGTTGCTGAGAAACAGCGCATCTTTGTCTTTAACACCGTCTACCGGGCGCACTTTCATATAATCTTTTATTGCGTTCAAGCAGGCGTTATTTAAATAAACCGTGCGTTGTTTATTTCCTTTTCCGGTTATTATAATTGTATTATCAGGTTTTATATCAGAATAATTAATCGAAACAAGCTCTGAGAGACGCATTCCGCAATTCATAAAAAGAACTAAAATGCAGTAATCCCGTTCTTTATTTTTTCCGTCCACAGCCTCAAGTAAACTTACAGCCTGTTCAAGAGACAGATATTTGGGCAACGATTTCTTTATTTTAGGCGACTCCAAGTCCTGCATGGGATTTTCGTCAATATATCCTTGAACTTTAAGATAGCGGTAAAATCGTTTGATGGAGACAACTTTACGGGCTCTTGCAGCGGTGTCGTTGCCGCGCTCGGAACGGCAGTATTCGAGGAATCCGTAGGCCGTGGGTATACGGGCAAGGGAGATAAAATCTATGTCCAGCTTTGAAATATCGATTTCATCTATGGGAGTGTTTTTGTACTGTGAAAGATTTTCTTGTTTGAGCATGTATGCGAAAAAGAGCCGAAGATCAGAGGCGTATTCACAAACTGTCAGCTGTGATTTGCCTTTAACACTCGACAGATAATTCAGATAATCGCGCACTAAGCGCGGCAGACATACAAAATCCTCAGGCTTCATATAAACCCGAAAGAAAGCAGTAAAAACGCATTTTAAGCCGTTTCAACTCCCCTGAATTATACAAAACATTTATTTTGTATAATTTCTGCTGTTTCTTTCGGCACTCTCCTTTCACACAAAATCACAAGTATGTCATATTTTAAGTTTTTTCACCACCTTTCATTTTTAACATAAGGTATTATAAAATTAAGTATATCAGCATAACAATTATTAAAAGCTGTTCTTTCAGCGCGTAACATTATATATTGTAAAAGGTCTTGCAAATTGACTTTTTGCCGACAAATAAGACCTTGCAAATGTTTAATTTTTTCTTCATACTCACAATCTTTAGACAAGCCATATTGAATTATAAGTACATACAATCTATCAAAATCATTCATCCGAACACCCCCCTGCAATCAGATATTTGACTTTTATTTTAGTATTCGGAATCTTAAATTCTCTACCTTGAAAATCAGCATAATCAATATTGCAATACTCCGCAGGACAATCACGCAACAAATCACGACCACCAGCATAATAAACATTACCTAAAATTTTTGAAGTATCTTTCGTAACATATTTAGTTATATACGAACTAACAGCCGCACGATTATCATCCAACCGAACACAACTATTAAAACCTAATCGCCAACTATCTAAATTATACAACTCTCTCCCCTTTTTATCAAGACCAACATATGACAAACGCAAATCATCACCACTAATAAGACCGTGGAAATGAATAGCTCCGTCTTTGTGATATTCAGGGATAATTAGATAATTAAGATTATAGTTAATAACCATATTACTAAGCCACTTTTTCAACTTTTTATTTATTTCTTTTTTATCATATCTATCTATTTTAGTTTTATCCAATGTTAAAGTAATAAAAAACTGCCATAAAGAAGAATTAACAAAAGCAATATCAAAAATTTTATCTTTAGCACGTTTAATACTATCATCACGAGTAACAGGATTATCAGATTTAATATAATCAACACGATTATTATTTCTATTAATAAATTCAACATTATAAGGATTAAAAATAAGTTTATTAAAAACAGTATATTTAAAAATATCATTTGGATAAATTTTAATCCGAGAATTATATAAAACATCTCTATCGATTAAAACATCCAACTAACCACCCCCAAGTAGGTAAATTTGTGGGTAATATCAAGTAAGAAGAGAAGTATCTCAAACCCCGCCGCCGCGGGCGGGCGGCTGAGGTTACGAGATACCAAGCATAGGAATCTTTTTCAGAACCCACATCACAAGTTTATAAATTTCTTCACTTGACAAAATAACAATCAAAATCGGGAAAAAAACCTTAACTTGAGACCAAGGAACAAAAAGACTAATCAAACTGCCTGCATAATTCAAAGTATCACTAAAAAAATTAACAACCTGTTCCGACATACCGTCAGGCATACCAGGAATATTAATTACAGAAAAAACTTTTTCAAAAATTGAAAAAATAGTATTCAATAAAGTCTCAATTATCATCCGAGTCACCCCCACCAACAATAGAATGATATTTCTTTATAGCCAAATTAATCATAGCCACAGACAAAAGAACGAACACAGAAGTTTTATAAAAGGCATAGAGAGTTGACCAAGGCTGATTTGACAAAAAGTCAAAAGTATAAACTTGTTCATCCCATAAATGAATATGGTCATCACCTATATCAAAATCAAAAGCTGGAAGAGTAATAGTAGGCTGTTCGGGTGGGTTCCAATCCTTAATGACACCAAAAATAGAACCAACCATTGAAGGAGCCTCATATAAAAAACCTAAATGCTCCGATAACAATTTATCGAAACGACTCTTAACATCATCAAAAAAGCCCTCTTTCGGTATAAAAAAGCCCTTAATAGATTCAATTAAATTATCGAAAAAGCCTTTTATCCTATCGCCAAGCTTTCCAAGTGATTTATCCAAGTCTTCCGATGTAATATCAGTGACAATAAAATTATTAACAAAAAAAGTAAGCTCTGTAGCACTATAGGAAGAATTGCCGGACTGATACAAAGTACCTTTAATAACAGGAATAACATCAACAGAACCGTCAGGGAGCGTGAAATCAATAGAAACAGACTTACTACTATTTGACATATTTATAGTTTGACTAACGTTCAACAAATTGATAATAGGAGATTCCGAAGAACTGCGATTTGCAAGATAAAAGACGAAAGAACCACTTGACCGCGAAAAACTAACAGTAAAAGTTATCCGATATTTACGGCCACCCTGCAACTTATTTAAAGCGGCCATACTTGTGTAATGGTAAAAACTTTGTGATTCATCATTTGAAGCCCATGTATATTTAACACCAGTATGACCAGAAAAAACAGGAAAAGAAACTGACGGCGAATTGCTACCGCGCCATATATTAGTAGGGATAAAGTCCGTAACAGATTTAAAAGAATACACAACTTCGGAATCATCGACATCAGACACAGACAAAACTGCCGCCGATTTATATGTCTTATCATCATCAGATGAATAAAGAACATACTCATCATTTGAAGCAGTCAAAACTAAATTAAAATCAGATGAATAAGGAACATCTTTAACATGATAACCATCCAATACTGTTTCATCAGAGCCGTCTGCGAAAGCTGAAAAAGACATCGAGAAGCATAACAGTAAGACAAGCAACAACGAAAATAAAATTCGTAGTTTGGAGCTGTGCATTATAATCACCCCCATATAATTTATTTATATCAGGCTGAACAGAGGAACTTGCGAATTCGGCATTTGTATAGATGAACTCATAAATAGGAATAGTAACAACACCACCATTAAAAGAATTAACCACGGTACGCGCCGTATTAGTGTTATAGCTCGAATAATTAGACGTAATAAGTGCATACTTAACACCCGAAGCAATTTCATAAGAATATAACCCCCTTGCAGTTATTTTCTCTTTAGTAAAAATAACATAAATAGAAGCACTTTCATAATTACCATTTCTAAAATCAGAATAGGCAATATAATACGGATATTCATCACGCATATTAGCGACTAAAGCCGCAATATAGCCCTGTTGCGCGTCAGAAAACATTTATATCCCCCCTACCCTATTTAAGCCAATTATCGCGCCCTGAAGCGGCGCGCATAAGGATTCTAATACCAGTTATGGAAAGACCAAGAAAAAAAGCAAATTCCGCAGCTTTAACCAAAATAGGAATAAGAACGTCAAACATTCCTTGCATATCAAACACTCCTTTTAAATAATTCAGAATCAGGCAATCGGGAACGACCCTGCCATTCTTTGTTATATCGTTTCATCTTTGCATAAGTATCATATCTTTGATACATTTGAGGTGTATGAAAGAAAAAAGAAGTACCTTTTTTCACCGCTTTTAACTTTCCGTCCTCTTCTGTGCTTTTTTCACCGTCAATGATGATATTCCACTGAAAACAATTAAAAATGCAATGACAATCGACAACATCTTTAATTTGTTCGCGTAACGGCTTAGCAAGGCGCATAAAAACTTGACTTGTACCAACGATATGTTTACGCTGTTTGCGTTGCTGAGATATTTCAGTAATAACATCAATATCAATGTTTTTACTCTCCAAGCTATTCAACTCAAGGTGAAATTCATCGATGAAAAACAGAACACCATATTCACCGTTATTAACCCATTTCAAGCAATCAAGACCGATATACTCTACACAACAACGATAACTATCATCATTATTAACCCTATCGGCAATATACTGCGGAGTAATTAACTCCCCTGTTGATATATCAACCAAACTAAAAACATCATCAGTACAAATCAAACGCGCATTAAAAGGAAAATCGGTAAATTCCGTATTTGTAACCAACACACAAAGCGGATAATCTTTCAAACAGCGCGTAACATAATCAACCGCCGACAATGTTTTACCACTACCCTGCGGACCAGAAAAAATCAAAGTACCGCAAGGATCAAAATAATACGGATGTTCCCGCGCAAAATTACGACGATATTCAGCGCAAGCAAAAGCACCGCCAACATTTAAAGCTTTTCGCATTCCTTTTTTATACATAACAAAACACTCCTTCAAATAAAAAAGTGGGGAGCACAGCCCCCCACTCGGCAAGACCGTTAAACTGAAATCTTACCTTTTCTAAATGCGCCCATAATGATTTTGATAACCTTACGGATACCGAACCACATAAGGACAAGACCGACACATGCGCCGACAACGATACCAAGAATAGCCACGATATTACTAATATTAATAGTACCAGTAACATTAGTGAAAACCGTCTGAATAGCACTAACAGCTTCAGAACCAGTACCACCAGTAGCGGCACCGTCGGCAAAACACGCTACCATTGAGATAGCAAGAATCGCAAAGGCACAAAGGAGCGAACCAACACGTTTAGCAACGCGCTTTTTAACTACCTTTTTTTCTTCGGTCTTAACAGCTTCATCATTCATACTTACACCCCCTTTCTATGAAATAAGAGGAAAGATATTGAAAGACAAAAGTCAATCAATCAAATCAAGAAGAGAATAACGAACCTGCATACGCTCCTTGTCATAACCAACCGAACAAATCACGTTTATTTCATCAAAGCGTTTATGCTTTACAAACTTTTCGACAAGCTTATCAGGACAAAACATAGAAACTGTTTCACCGTCTGCCGAATAAAAACCAACAAAGCAATAACTTTTACCGTTTTTCTTACTTACGAACTTTTTCACATCAAGAAAATTACCAACTGCATTGACTTCCATTTTTTTAACCTCACTTTAAATTTTTTAATATTTCGAGTATGGCTCTACCATACAAACCGACTAAATTACCAAGATTAAACAAAATTGACTGCAACATCTTTTTGTACCTACTTTCAAATTAATTTTAGTCACTTCTTGACTACAACATGAATTATAGTCAATATATGACTAAAAGTCAATAGTCAAATACAGACTATGATAAACTTTAGAGGAATAACCAAAAAAGGAAGTGTAAAATTATGGAATTTCACCAAAGGCTAAAAGACATAAGAACAGACAAAGACATGAATCAAACAGAGTTCGGAACAATACTAAATATGACACAAAGGAAAATTTCAAGACTTGAAAGAAAAAACACAGAACCGACACCAGCCGAAATAAAAAACATATGCAACAAATTGAACATATCAGCAGACTACATACTCGGCTTGATAGACAATCCAAGAAAACTATACTGAGCGAAAACCGCACCTTTAGGGCAAACCGCCTACGGCGGAGCTAACAAGGTGAGCAAGCAAAAGAAACCGCACCCGCTACGCTTGCGCCGAGGGAGAAAGCACAGAACCAAACTATCAGCACGAGCGCTCCAACAAAGGGGCGACGGTCGCCCCTTTACCCCCCATTCCGCACCGAACAGGTACTAAAGGAAAACAGGCAGACACGAAATTTACCACTTTTCGATTCGGCGCATAAAAAGTAACAAAAGGGTAACAAGCAGACACAAAAAAAAAGCCCCCATAAAGGGAGCTTATGCAAAAAGACGGAAAAACCGAACATATATCATTTATTTTGTATAATTTTCGTTGTTTCTTTCGGCACTCTCCTTTCGCATAGAATTAAAACTCTATCCCGAACAGCCGCTTTGTATTCTCGGTTGCGGCATCGACAAGTGTTTGCACATCCATGTTTTTAACGCTCGCTATCGTCTGCGCGGAATATGCAATCATATCAGACGCGCATCTCGTTCCTCTGAACGGTACCGGCGCCATATAAGGACAGTCGGTTTCAAGCAGTATTCTGTCTATATCGGTTTCGGCGGCAACCGCAACAGGCTTCTTCGCATTTTTAAAAGTAACCGCTCCTCCGAGACCGATATACATTCCGAGCTTCAAAACTTCCCGAGCCATTTCAACGCTGCCGGAAAAGCAATGCACAACGCCTTTCGGCCTGTATTTTTTGAGCAAGGTCATTGTATCCTCATGCGCTTCCCTGTCGTGAACTATAACGGGGAGATCCAGTTCCTTTGAAAGCTTCAGTTGGAGCTCGAATATCTCCTTTTGAAGCTCTCTGGGCGAAAAATCGTAGTGATAATCAAGCCCTATCTCCCCTATTGCCACACATTTTTTCTTTTCCGTGAAATTAACTATTCTTTTTTCTTTTTCGTTAATATCAGCCGTTTTTAATTCTTTTTCAGCCTCGTGCGGGTGAACTCCGCAGGCGCACCAGAAAAACGGATATTTTTCAGAAAGCTCCGCAGAGGTTGCGGAGCTTTTGAGGTCACTTGCACAGTTTATAACAGCGCAGACGCCCTTCGACGGCAAGGACCGAAGTAATTCGTCCCTGTCGCCGTCAAACTGTTCATCGTCGTAGTGAGCGTGGCTGTCAAAAATATTATCTATCATCTTATCTTTGCTCCGACCGGGATATCGTCAACAAATATCACCTTGACATCATCCTGCTCGCAATCGGCCGCAAGGATCATTCCGCAGCTTTCAATACCGCAGAGCTTAGCGGGCTTTAAGTTGGAGACAAGAATTACATTGTGTCCGACCAAATCCTCGGGCTTGTACCACTTGGCAATTCCCGAAGCAACGGTACGCAGTCCGCTGCCGTCGTCAACAGTCAACTCGAGTAATTTCTTTGCGCGCTTTACGGGCACGCAGTCCTTAATTTTTGCTACCTTAAGCTCTACCTTTGCGAAATCGTCAATGCCTATCATTGCGACACCGGGTATTTCTTCTTTCTTTTCCTCAAGCGCCGCCTCGGATACCGCGGTCTCCTTCTCTATCTCCTCAAGCATCTTTTCGGCGTCGATTCTGCCGAAGAGCGGAGTTGCCGTTCCGACATGGCCGCCTGCTTTTAACGCACCGAAGGATTTAATGCTCTCATAGGACGATATGTCGGTATTGAGCTGTTCGAGTATCTTGTCCGAAGTTTCGGGCATAAAGGGCTTGAGCTGAACGGCAATTATTCTTATGCTCTCGAGCAAATTATAGAGCACTGTACCGAGCCTTGCGCGCTTGTCCTCGTCCTTTGCAAGCAGCCACGGCGTTGTCTCGTCGATATACTTGTTGCTGCGTCTTGCCGCGCTGAAAATAGCCTCAAGGGCATCTGCGACATGGAAATCGTCCATGCATTTTTCAACCGTCGCCACACTGCCGAGAACGGTGTTTTTGAGGTCATCGTCAACAGCCTCCGGCGCTTCGGGAGCTAATATCTCGCCGCCGAAATACTTGTTGGACATCGCAACGGTTCTGTTAACAAGGTTTCCGAGAGTGTTGGCAAGCTCGGAATTGTAGCGCTCGATTATAGTGGTATAAGTTATGGAGCCGTCGGCTGCATAGGGCATTTCGGAGAGCAGATAATATCTTATCGCATCGACGCCGAAATGTCTCACAAGGTCGTCGGCATATATAACATTGCCCTTTGATTTTGACATCTTGTCCGTTCCGAAAAGCAGCCACGGATGACCGAACACCTTTTTGGGCAGCTCAAGGCCGAGAGCCATAAGCATGATGGGCCAATAAATCGTGTGGAAACGGAGAATATCCTTGCCTATGATATGAGCGTCGGCAGGCCAGTACTTATTGAACAGCTCGGAGCTGCCGTCCGGGTCGTAGCCGAGGGCGGTAATATAGTTTGAAAGAGCGTCTATCCAAACATAGATAACGTGCTTGTCGTCAAAGTCAACCGGAACACCCCATTTAAAGGACGAGCGCGAAACGCAGAGATCCTGAATGCCGGGCTTTATAAAATTGTTGACCATTTCTTTTTTGCGGCTCTCGGGATAAATGAAGTCGGGGTTAGCCTCGATATAATCCTCGAGCTGCTTCTGATACTTCGACATTCTCAGGAAATATGCCTCTTCCTTTGTCGGAACAAGCTCTCTGCCGCAGTCCGGGCACTTGCCGTCAACGACCTGAGACTCGGTGAAAAAGCTCTCGCAAGGTACGCAGTACATTCCCTCGTACTCGCTCTTATAGATATCGCCCTGCTCATAAAGCTTGCGGAATATCTTCTGAACTACCTTTTCGTGATAGTCGTCTGTCGTTCTGATAAACTTGTCATAGGTGGTGTTGAGCAAATCGCAGATGCTGCGTATCTCCCCCGCCACTTTATCGACATATTTCTTGGGAGAAACACCGGCGGCCTGCGCATATTCCTCTATCTTCTGGCCGTGCTCGTCTGTACCGGTAAGGAAGAACACATCATATCCCTGCATTCGCTTATACCTGGCTATGGCATCGGTGAGAACTATCTCATAAGAATTACCTATATGAGGCTTACGCGATGTGTAAGCGATCGCAGTTGTGATATAATACTTTTCTTTGGACATGATTTGTTTTCCTCCTCGTATGTAAATACTTAATATATTATACCATCTTTTTTATATTTTACAAGACAAAACCGCGCCTTGCGGCACGGTCAACGCGTTTTCTTTTTCATGTTTGCCGAAAGTATACCGCCCACACAGGCGCACGCGACCGCAACCGCCGCCGCAATCGCAGTTTTTATGCTCACACCGCCTCCCGCTGCCGCGGCGGATATAACAACGCAGGCAACAGGCAGAACGGACGAGCAAAGTCCCAACAAAAGCCCGTTCTTTCTTATCGGGCACACGGATATGAATCCGGCCATAAGCGCCGCAGCGCCCGAGCAAATTATTGAAACAGGCGTATAAGCTTCCGATGAAACGCCTTTTTTAAGTATCACCGCCGAGGCTATAGAAAGCAGTATAAAGAATATTGCGACACCCAGCGAGTTTCCTATGAGCAGACTTATCAGCAGCGTTTTTTTTGCGTTCGGCTCTTTTCTCTCTCCCCTTTTTGCAGGCATAAAAAATCCCCCTCATACCGTTTGTTAAAAGGTATGAGGGGAAGTCTGATTTTATGTCAGATTACTCGGCATCCGTATCCTTGTTCTTCTTGCTTTTCTTGCGGCTTGCCTTGCTCTTCGCCTTGGCCTCTTCCATTCTTGCGGCCTTCTCCGCCTCCTGAGCTTCCTTGGCCGCAGCTCTCTCGGCCTCAAGCTTCTCGTTGGCGGTGTTGTTGGTGCTGATAGCCCATCTCATGATTTTAATCTTGTTTCTGTCAGCGCCGGTCTCGATAATAATAGAATCATCCTTAACGGTGACAACGCGTCCGACGATGCCGCCGATGGTGATGATCTCATCGCCGACCTCGATGCTGTCGCGCATCTGCTGCTCTTCCTTCTGCTTTTTCTTCTGGGGACGGATCATGACAAAATACATGACGCCGAACAGAAGAACCATCATGACGATAAGGGAAATCTGGCTCTTACCGGCATTCGCACCGTTTGCAGCTGTACCGCTGGCAAGGTTTAAAAACTGTACTAAATTCATAATGAACCTCCAAATGATAATAGAATAATTATAACTGCTGTTTCTTATTTATGCAAGTATTTATTGAAATTTTTAGACTGACGCAAGCGAAAAAACGTAGTCTTTATGTACAATTCCCGTCTCTATGAAAGATATCCCGCCGCATTCAAAGCCTTTTTCGGTTATTTCGAGCACTATATCGCCGACGGTATCGACCTGCGGGCTCAGCGCCTTGAAGCAGGCCTCTTTGACAGACCAGAGCATTAAAAGCTTCTGATTATCGGAGGCGTATTCGCGTTCGGCGTCGCTGACGCAGATTTTTTTTGCGAGCATCGGATTTATCTCGCGCTTTTTCTCAATATCTACGCCTATCGGGAAGCTGCTTGCCGCGCAAACCGCATAGTCGCCGGAGTGACTGAGTGAAATAAAGCATCCGTCGCACAGCGGTTTTCCGTCACCGTCGCAGGTTATCGCTATGTCGTCCTCCTCGAGTCCCAGAAAATCGGCCGCCGCTCGTCTCGCCGCAAGATTCGCGGCAAGCGAGCGCTTTCTGTCATCCTCGAAGCGCATTTTTAAAACGCGCTCGCGCTTATGAGGACAGAGAAAATCCATTTCACGGCTGTACTGCTCGTCGGTCAGCTCATTTATATTTATAAAAAGTGTCAAAGCCATTATTTTGCGTATATCTTTTGCCCGTCCTCGATTTTTTCGGACGGTATCTTGACTATCTTATCCCCTGCCGAGCAGCCGGAAAGTATCTGATAACGCTCTCCGTCAAAGAGCCCAGTGGTAACTTCCGTTTTCTTAACGGTTCTCGAATCGGCGTCATAGAGATAAACATACGACTTGCCGTCCTCATACTGAATCGATTCGACGGGAATAAGGGTTGCATTCTTCTGAGTTTCGACATCTATGCTCATGTCAACAGAAAGTCCGATTATTATGCTCTTGTCGGGCTGCTCGATCATGGCCTTGGCCTCAACCTCGCTGCCGCCCGATGCAGAGCCGAGAATCGAGGTTATGCTCATTGTGCCTGATTCCGAAGCTATAGGGCTTATAAAGCTGACATAACCGCTGAATTTTTTGCCGGTCGCGCCTGTCACCTCGACAGGCTGATCGAGCTTGATTTTATATATATCCTTGCCGCTGACGCTGAATGTAGCAGAAAGCGGATAATACTCAATGACCATACCGCCCGGAGTGCCCGGAAAAAGCTGGCTTAAGATTCCGGAAAAATCCTTGGTATCGGAGGTTACGGAAGAAAGAAGAGAGGATATGTCAATGTCATCAAGCGAGACAGAGGCGTTACCTTTGGGGGTGTGATACGTCTCTCCGGCGACGATATTTATCTCTCTGACAACTCCGTCGGTTTCGGCTATCCAGCCCTTTTTCAGCGCATTCACGGCTTCGACGGTTTTGTCTAAGTCTTCCTTCGCTGATTCGGCAACCGAGAGATAGAGCGAAGCTAAAGTATCACCGGACTGGAGCTTCAGTATCCCCTGCCGCGCTTTGAGCTCAACCAATTCAAGCTGCGCCGATATCAGCTGCTTTTCCTCGTCGGAAACCGAAAGGAGCTTAAGTATCGACGAAATCTGATTGTTCGCGCCGTTAATTATATTCTCGAGATGCTGCAGTATCTCCGAGGTCTGAGTACCCGACGAAAAGATTCTGTCGACTATTTCTCCGGCAAGCTTACTGTCTCCGAGGAGCTCGGTGAGCTGCTTTTTCAGAGAAACAGTCTCCGGCGTGTCATCCTTGGGCTTTGCCGCATCGACCTTTTTCTGCAGCTCCTCTACCTCTTTCTGCTTTTGCTTTATCTGCTTTGAAAGCGATTCAAGCTGAGAAAATGAGGCGCTTGCATTTGCGGAATACTTTTTATATTGCGACATGGCGGCATTATAATTATCGCGCTTCTGCGCCACAACATCGCCGAGTGAGCTAGTATCAAACGTCGCAAGCACATCACCTTTTTTCACCGCATCTCCGACTCTGACGTTGACGCTCTTGACATAAGTTCCGTCCAGAATCTCAAGCGATGCCCGATTCTCGGAATTAACGGTGCCGGAAAGCTTGAGCGTTTCCGTAATATCGCCTACGATGACTTCCGCCAGCGCAACCGTGGTTCGGCTTTTTTTACTTATCACAACATAGACGGATATGCCGATGGCTATAATAAGCACCGCAGCAACGATACTGATGACGATTTTTTGCTTTTTATTAAGTATTTTCTTTGTCATCGCAATTCTCCATAAGCTATTTTCTTATATATTACCACTTATGAGCCGCTGAGTTAAAGTATAATTTGTAAACTTTTAAAAAATTCGGATCCGAGCGGCAAAGGCACAGATCCGAATTGTTTTTTTAATTGCAGCGTTTCCAAAGCGAGGGTGAAAACAGAGTAAGCACCGGGAAAATTTCCAGTCTGCCTATTATCATGTCCGCGCTGAGCACAAGCTTGCTGAACCATGAGAATCCGCTGAAATTGCCGGCCGGCCCGACTATATCAATGCCGGGTCCGATGTTATTCATGCAGGATATAACGGCGGTTACATTGGTTGTGAAGCTGAAATCGTCAACAGAAACCAGAAGCGTTGACACTATCATAACGATAACATACGCCACGAGATACATGGAAACGGTTCTGACAAGCGACTCCTTCTGAACCTTTCCGTCTATGCGAAGAACCTTGACGCTGCGCGGATGAACGACGCGCTGCATCTCGTTGCGAAGAGCCTTGAATAATATAAGGACTCTCGACACCTTCAAGCCGCCGCCGGTAGAGCCCGCGCACGCGCCCATGAGCATGAGCACAACGAGAATATATCGTGAAAGCTCAGGCCAAAGCGAAAAATCAGTGGTAGCAAATCCGGTTGTCGTGATAATCGACGAGACCTGGAAGAAGCTGTGATGAAAAGCGTCAAACCAGCTTGAGAACATTGAGCGAATATTTATTGCTATCACCGCAACCGAAACCAAAACGGTTATGATATAGAAACGAAGCTCCTCGTTTTTGAAAACGAGCTTGAAGTCTCTTGCAAGCAGCAGATAATAAATATTGAAGTTCACGCCGAACAGCAGCATGAACACGCCTATAACACCCTGAAGATAATAGCTGTCATATGCGCCTATGCTGGCATTCTTTATTCCGAAGCCGCCTGTTCCGGCAGTTGCAAACGAATTAAGCAAGCTGTCAAAGAACGGCATTCCGCCTATGACAAGCAGGATAATTTCGATGACAGTCAAAACTATATAAATCAGATAGAGAATACGCGCAGTCTGACGCATTTTAGAGACGAGCTTTCCGAACGTGGGTCCCGGGCTCTCCGCCCTAAGTATATAGAGCGACTCCGCATCGTTGTCTTTGCCCTTGGGTATAACAGCGACCAGGAACACAAGCACGCCCATTCCGCCGAGCCAGTGCGAAAAGCTTCTCCAATAGAGCAAGCCCTTTGACATCGCTTCTACATTTGAGAGTACACTCGATCCCGTCGTCGTAAAGCCTGAAACGGTCTCAAAAAAGCAGTCGATAAAGTTCGGTATCTCTCGGCTTATAAAAAACGGGAGTGCTCCGAAAAGCGATATCGCAATCCAGGACAGCGAAACTATAGCAAAGCCCTCGCGCACAAAAACAGTACGCTGCTTCGGCTTTACAATATGCATGAGCTGACCGACAACAAGAAGAGCCGCTATGCTTATTCCGAAAGCAATAACGCATTTGTACTCCCTGTAGTACAGGGACACCAAAAGCGCCGGGATCATAAAGAGTCCCTCAATACGCAGAATATTGCCTATGTAATTTGCAATAAGTTTATAATTCATTTCAGCTCTCCCGAATTAAGCGTCGGCAAAGATATCGTTTATATCCTTATACATACCCTCTGCGGTGGTGATAACTATTATAGTATCGCCCGCCATGATGTAATCGTTACCGCTCGGGATAATAACTTTTCCCATGCGGTTTATGCAGGCAAGAAGGATATTATTCTTGAGATTGACTTTTTTAAGCGGTTCGCCGATGCACTTCGTGCTGTCCGTTACGGCAAATTCAAGTGCCTCGACCTTTTCGTCAACTATCCTGTACATAGTCTTGACCGAGCCGCCCGTAGTGTTGTCCATAGCTCTGACATAGCGGATTATCTCATAGCTCGCAAGCATTTTGGGACATATAACGCTGCCGATATCCCTGTCTTTAAAGAGCCTGAGATATTCGGTGCGGTTGATTTTGGTAATGGACTTAGGCACGCCGCACGAATCGGCATACATGGAAATGACGAGGTTTTCTTCATCGATATTTGTCAGCGAAATAACGGCATCCGTCTCTTCGATTCCCTCGGAGGAGAGCAGATCCTGAAGCGTTCCGTCGCCGTTTATTATTACGGCGCTCGGCAGACGCTCCGAAAGTGCGCGGCACTTTTCAAGCTTTTGCTCGATTATCTTAACATTGACACCGCTCTTTATAAGCTCTTCCGCAAGATAAACCGCGATTTTGCTTCCGCCGATTATCAGCACGTCTCTTATTTTCTGATTGCTTATTTTAAGCGCTTTGAGCATCTTGACAAGCTCGTTGCGCGGGGCGGTAACGGTTATCTTGTCGTTTGCCCGAAGCTCAAAGCTTCCATCGGGGATGCAGACCTCGTCTCCCCTCTCCACGGCGCAGACAAGTATCTTTACGCCGCGCAGAACATCAGAGAGCCTTTCAAGCCTCTTGCCGACCAACGCGCAATCCTCCGTCAGCTTAAGCTCGACTATCTCGACGCGACCCTTGGCAAAGGTATCGCGTTTGAGGAAGCTCGGGAACTGGAGAATACGGAATATCTCACGCGCAGCCGTAAGCTCGGGATTGACGGTCATGGAAAGGCCGAAGTCGTCGCGCATATACTGAATCGACTGAACATAGTCGGGGTTGCTCATGCGGCAAATCGTGTGGCGGCAGCCGAGCTTCTTCGCAAGGATACAGCAAAGAAGATTTATTTCATCCGCAGAGGTTGCGGCAATGAGCAAATCGCTGTTTGCAACATCCGCCTCCTCCTGCGTCTGGAGCGTAACTCCGTTTCCGTCAACAACAAGCACATCGAGCTTATGCAGAGAGTCCTCAAGCACATCGGGATTATTATCTATAACCACGATGTCGTGACCCTCCGCAAGGAGCTGTTTTGCTATATTGTAACCCACCTTGCCGTCGCCGACAATAACAATTTTCATTTAAAGTTCCATCCAATCAAAGTAATGGTAATGGGAAAAATCCTCATCAATATTATATCGTTCTTTTTTAATATAGCAATAGCAAATGTTAACAATTACACCATAACAATTTTGTGGAAAATTTTCTTTCCTTTTTTGACTATCGCCGGGTTTGCGGCAATTTCATCGGCAGTAAGCGCGAAGTCAAGGCTCTTTATCTTCTCGTCGTTTACGCTGACGCCGCCCTGTTCGATAAGTCTTCTCGCCTCGCCTCTCGATTTGGCAAGTCCTGCCTTGACAAGAATATCTATAATGCCTATCTTTCCGTCGGCAAAATCGGCTGCGTTGAGCTCCGTGGACGGCATATTGTCAGAATCCGCTCCGCCGCCGAACAGCGCCCTTGCGGCCTCCTGAGCCTTGTTTGCCTCGTCCTCGCCGTGGACGAGCTTTGTCAGCTCATATGCGAGAATCTCTTTGGCCTTGTTGAGCTGGCTGCCCTCCCACTTGTCCATTTCGTCTATCTGCTCGAGAGGCAGGAAGGTAAGCATACGGATGCACTTGAGAACATCGCTGTCCGCAACGTTTCTCCAATACTGATAGAACTCGTAGGGAGATGTCTTGTTGGGGTCGAGCCACACGGCGTTGCCCGCGGTCTTGCCCATCTTGTTGCCCTGAGAGTCGGTCAGGAGAGTTATGGTCATCGCGTGGGCATCCTTGCCGAGCTTCTTGCGTATAAGCTCGGTTCCGCCGAGCATATTGCTCCACTGATCGTCGCCGCCGAACTGCATATTGCAGTCGTAGTTCTTGAACAGATAGTAGAAGTCATAGCTCTGCATTATCATATAGTTGAACTCAAAGAAGCTGAGTCCCTTTTCCATGCGCTGTTTATAGCACTCGGCGCGGAGCATATTGTTGACGGAGAAGCACGCGCCGACCTCGCGCAAAAGCTCGATATAATTGAGGTTCAACAGCCAATCGGCGTTATTAACCATCTGCGCCTTGCCCTCGCCGAAGTCAATAAAGCGCTCCATCTGACGCTTGAAGCACTCGGCGTTGTGGTCGATGTCCTCCTTGGTCAGCATCTTGCGCATATCGGTGCGGCCGGAGGGGTCGCCGATCATGGTGGTGCCGCCGCCAATCAGGGCGATGGGCTTGTTGCC